>Ga0210057_1001276_pt1 | contig 38690 bp, 44 predicted proteins | sample CryGeyCG2114_010_2_FD_183968 | JGI IMG/M metagenome (GOLD analysis project Ga0210057, IMG submission 183968) | Groundwater microbial communities from aquifer - Crystal Geyser CG10_big_fil_rev_8/21/14_0.10 (SPAdes) (version 2) | ecosystem: Environmental > Aquatic > Deep subsurface > Groundwater ... | reverse complement strand
AGGTGGGCTATCTCTTGCTCCCTAGTATTGCTGAAGATGCGCTCGGAGAAGAGGTTGTTACACTACGCCGGGTATTAGAAGAGGCGGGAGCTACTGTGGTGGGGGAGGGTACACCTGCACTGCGTCTACTTGCATACCCTATCCGCAAAGGGAATCGTGAGGGGGGTATTACGTACACCAGTGCCTACTTTGGGTCCCTTCGGTTTGAGGTTATACCTGAACAAGCACCGCTCATCAAACAAGCATTTGATAAAAATACATCCTTACTACGTTTCCTTATTATGAAGACCGTTAGGGAGTTGCTTATGCCTGCACGTACTCATGAGCCACGTGCCACAAGTGCACAGGCAGCGGAGGTGACTCCTGTTGACCATAAAGAGTTAACTGATTCCGATAAAGAGCAGATTGAAAAAGGTATTGAAGATCTCCTCGTTGAGGAAACAACATCATAAATGTATCTCAATAAAGCACTAATTTTTGGTAATCTAACTCGTGAGCCTGAATCTCGCTCCTTACCTAATGGTACGGCTGTTACCAGCTTCTCAGTTGCAACTAACCGAACCTGGAAAGATAAAAATGGTGCCAAGCAAGAAGATGTGCAATATCACAATATCGTTACTTTTGCTCGGCAGGCTGAACTTTGTGCACAATACTTGCGCAAAGGGAGCTCCGTATTAGTAGAGGGACGTATGCAGACACGTAACTGGGATGCTCCTGATGGAACAAAAAAGTATCGCACTGAGATTGTGGCAGATGCTATCCAATTTGGACCACGACCAGGAGGAGGGGAGCGTGGAGGTATGCCGGAAGCACCTTCTCAAGCGAGTGCTTCAACAGAGACTTCTAAAGATTCTGAATCAATACAGTATCCACAGGAAGATATTAATCCAGACGATATTCCTTTTTAAGAACCATTATGAAAAACTGTCACTTTTGTACGAACAACATCAAACAAGTTGATTACAAAAATACGGAGGATATCCGCCGCTTTTTAAACACGCATGCGCGTATTACCGGTAAGCGTCGTAGTTCTGTGTGTGCTAAACACCAGCGACAACTCGCACTTGCCATTAAGCGCGCTCGTTTCCTCGCCCTCTTACCTTTCCTCGCTCGTTAATCCTTTTTTGACTACTGTGGCAAACCTGTGTTATCCTAGCGCGGGTTTGTTCGTTGTGAGTTGCTACATATAAACCAGAAGAAAAAGGGGATACAGTAATGCCAACAATCGCAGATAAGTTGAAGGAAAAGTGGAGGCAAAACAAAGATAATTTTCTTTGCGCAAAAGAGGGGGATTTAGGAGAGGTAAGTGTTGATGTTATCTTGCTCAAGAGGAATTGTTCCTCTACAGATCCAAGAGAGTACACAACAGAGGAAATTTTTAAACTACTCACACCTTGGGTCCCGCTTGTTGGATTAACAATTCATACGTATCGAATGCGCCTCCCTGTTCGGATTATGGTTGTGAGCTCAACTACAAAAACGATACTCAACGAAGTGTATCGCGAGAAGGGTGTATTGCTGGCTGACAATGCACGACTCTATCTCCCCGATACGAACGGACTTGAGGGTTCTCTCACCGTCTGGTGGCTCCACAGCTGATTCAAAAAGCCCTGTGTACATATGTACGCAGGGCTTGCTTTATTTTAAATAATGATGCATTCTATTTTTAGAAGTACATATATTAAGAAAGGAGGTGATAATCTTGCCAAACCCAACACGAGAAGAAAGGATGGATAAAGATGGTTTTTTTGTATCTTCCCGGACTTTTATCACGAATCGCAGGACATGTGTTTCTGTGAAAATCAGTGATGCCGGTATCCAGGTGCGAAACACCAAAGATTCAACAAAAACTACTCTTATGTTCAGTCGTGACGAATGGGAAGCATTCCTTGTGGGTGCAAAAGCTGGTGAGTTCGATGCCTAAAGGACCGCACCCCGCCATCTTTATGGCGGGGTGCTCTCAATTTTTTTTGAGCAAAATATATGAAGATTAAAATACAATCAAAAAGTCAGTCCTTAATGGCTGATTTATCAGAAGTAAAAAATGCTAAAGGTTTAGTAATTTTTTTGAGTGGATTAACGGGGGATAGGGATTTACCGTTATTTAAAAAAGCTTCTGTATACTTTGTTAAAAATAATTTCAGCACTCTTAAAATAAATATATGCACAACCTCTACCTTGAAAGATATGACCTTTAGTGTATATGCGGAGAGACTGCGTGATGTTTGTGTACATTTTGATAAAAAGTATCCAAAAATTATTCTGGTCGGACATAGTTTCGGCGCAATTATCGCTCTTATGTTTTTCTCTCTCTATAAAAAATACTCAAAGAGTGCGAGCATAATTTTATGGGACCCGTCTCTCTTACCATGGAAAAAGAAGTGGATGGAGGAAGATTTTTCATTTAATAAAAAAACAAAATTGTATCAAGGTAAGCATGCAAGAGAAACTATAAACGCAGTGTTCTACAATGAGTGTATAAAAACAAATAGTGTAAATATTTTCCGTTCTCTTTGTCCTACTTCACTTGTGATTGCGGCAGAGAATAGTGCTGACAAAGATGCAAAGAAATATAGTTCCAAAGCTACTCTTATTAAAAAAACTGACCACTATTTTAGTGGTACAAAAGCCCAGAAGCAGCTTTTTGAAGCGTCTGTAAATTTTTTGAAGGAGAGAGTCTAGGGCTTGCTTTATTTTAAATAATGATGTATTATATGCGCTAGGTAGATGCCTCGCATCTTTTGATCGTTGAAAACTAAGGAGTGAATAAGGAGATGGCAAAAACTCGCCTCTTTAATCCGATTCTCGTTACCTCAGGTGTTGGCGAAGGGCCAACAGAGTTGGCGGCCTTTGATGCTGCCTTGTTTAGTGCTGGGATTGCTAATTACAATCTCATCCCTCTATCATCAGTTATTCCTGTTGGATTCAAAGTTGCTCGGGGTAAACCTCCCTATAACGGGGATCATTACGGAGACAGACTGTATGTGGTCTTAGCTCAAAAACGTCAGTCTCAACTTGGTAATGTTGCCGCCGCAGGGCTTGGTTGGATGCTGACCACAGATGGTGGTCCATCATGTGGGCTCTTTGTTGAGCATGAGGGGGGTAGTGCCGCTTGGGTGGGGGAGCACATCCGCAAGAGCTTAACTAGTATGTGTGAGTATCGCCCAGAAAAATTTGGAAGGATACACACACAGGTAGCAAGCGTTCGCTGTAAAGGGGCTCCCGTATGTGCGTTGGTTGCTGCTGTCTATTCTGCAGAAGGGTGGGAGTGAATTCTTATGTTCAGCTATGGTGTGTATGAGTATCTTGGTATACTTGCTGGCTTACTGTCTGCGTTTGCTTTTGTTCCCTACATCTACTCTATTACACAGGGGGCAATACCAAGCCTTGCTTCATGGAGTGTCTGGACTGTTATCGGAGTACTTGGTTGTAGTAGTTACTTAACCGCAAACAATGGGTGGGTATCTACTGCTTGGGTGGCTTCTGTTTACGTCGTTGCTCCTTTAGCAACAGCACTCATGACATGGTGGTATGGTGCACGATTTCAGCGCCTTAATGGTGTTGAAATTACTTGCTTGATCGGTGCGTTCTTTGGTGTCGTAGTATGGTTTGTGACTAGGTCAGCTACTGCCGCATTACTAATCTTCATATTTATTGATGGGGTTGGTACGATGCCTACTATTGTTAAATCATATTACGATCCCTATGGTGAGAGTTTGTTTGCATGGAAATGTTCACTCCTTGGCAGTATTTGTAATGTATTTGCGATAGAGCAATGGACTATTGCTACCGCAAGTTATCCTACATATCTTGCTTTAAGCATTTTGACTTTAACTTTAGTTATTATCTATCGTCGACGTTATGTTACAGCACCCTCTCTTAATTAGAGTGAGGGTGTTTTTTTTGTGTTAATATAGTGTTATATGACACTTACCCAAGTTTTAAGTTTTAATCAAAAGAACGTATTTGTTGGTCGGTCGCCAAAAAACTATGGTTTCTCTTATTTTGCGAAGAAAAATTTTAAAAAAGGGGATATTGTTATGTCTGGCTTTGGGAAAATTCTTGATCATCAAACTTCGCATTGCTCTGTTCAAATTGATAAAGCAAAGCATTATTTGCCACAAAAATGGACTGGTAAATATTGGAACCATTCGTGTGACCCTAATTCTTATATGCATACACGTCCGGATGGGTTCCCTAATCTAATTGCATTAAAAACTATTCCTAAAGATTCAGAGATCACCTACTCTTATTGGATGAGTGAGTATGCCTGGTCTCCAAAGGCTGATGAAGTCCATGTTATTTGTAAATGTGGATCAAAAAAATGTAAGAAAAAGATTCTGTCATTTTCTCAGCTAAATACTAGAGATAAAGATCATTTGGTAACCAAAAAATTGTGTGAAAAGTACCTATGTACTTTGTGGAATTCTAGTATAAAAAAAATAATCAAGGTATAATAAAAAACATACATATCTATGCAAATTGCTTTTAAAAATAACTTTGCAAAAATAATAGCGATAATCTATTTTTTCATGTTGTTATGGTGGTTTGCTATCAACATACAATCCCAGCAAGATACTCTCAGTAATTTTCTTTTCGGTGCTTTTCAGGGGGTTTTACCTATCGTTGGGTCAATCTTTGGCTTTTTTAATGCTCGTAAGTGGGGGTGGGTAAAGAGTACTACAGGAAAATCACTCATACTATTATCCGCAGGGCTATTTACTTGGGGTTTTGGGACTTTAATTTTTGCTTACTATAATATTATTTTACAGGTTGCTGTTCCGTATCCTTCCTTGGCCGATGCTTTTTATATTGTAAGCTGGCCTTTATGGATGTTTAGTATGGTCTATCTTTCACGAGCAACTGGAGCTCAATATCAATTAAAAAATAATATTGGACGCCTGACTTTGCTTATTATACCCTTACTCACTGCGTTATTATCCTATTATTTGTTGATTGTTGTTGCGCGTGAAGGAGTTATCGGTACCTTTGATAACCCCCTCAAAACGTTTTTTGATCTAGCGTATCCTATTGGAGACCTTGTCATTTTAACCCTAGCGGTCTTGATATATGGTCTCTCTTTTAAGTATCTAGGGGGGATTTTTAAATGGCCCATCATATTTATTTTATTGGGATTTATCGCAAATTATTTTGGTGATTTCTCTTTTGTATATAGTACGACCAAGGAAACATACTTTGTTGCTAATTGGATTGATTTAATTTATACGACGGCATTTTTCTTCTTAAGTGTAGGTGTTTGTCTTATTCGTCCGAGTTTTCTTGTAGGGAATACAGATTTACAACATCATGACCACGTTTGACCAAATTGCGACCAAGATAATTAAGGAGCAGGAGCTCATTATTGGCCCTGTTGCGTGGGAGGAGGCACGACGTGTCCCTGGTGTTCATATTAATGATGAGCGCAAAGGAGATGTAACAGTGGAAAATGGTGATAAAAAGGAAGTGGTAAATAAGTTGGTGCATCAATATGAGCGCCTCTTTGGGCGCGCCTCTCTGGAAGTCTGTAAGAGTGCTGTCTCGAGCATCCTTGCAGGGATGCCCCAAGCAGATGTGCCCTCGAGTCTCATTTAATCTATTATGGATACCAGTTATGAGGAAAAACACCTTACCGACATCAATAAGGAGCTCTATAAACGGAATCGTGAGCTCGCGGTAAAAAACAAAACACTCTCACTGCTCCGTGAGCTCTATCAAATTAGTATTCTCACACTCGATCCCGCCGCCCTCTCTCGTAAGATTGCAAGTTCCATACAGGTTGGCCTCGGCCTTGAGCTTGTTGGAATTTATTCCTATCAACCAAAACAAGACACCTTGATTCCTCTTGGTTTTGCTGCTTCACAAAATTTTTCTACAGCGCGTATTTCTCTCCATGCAAATGTTGATGATGTCTCTATTGAGCATGTGGTGAATTCCTTTTTCTTTGAGCCGATTGTGCGGGGCCAACACTCAGGTCACGCGTCTCAACTTTCTGACATTTGGAATAAGGAGATTGATAAAGAGACGCTTGGGAAACTTCAGGAGCAGTCACATATTGTAACAACACTTGTTTTCCCACTCTCTATTGAGGTGCGGGTCCTTGGTGTACTCACACTGTGTCTTAACCGTGAGTATGATAGCCTCGATGAGTTTGAGAAGGAGGCTATTACCAGTTTTATCAACGTGATTGCTCTTGCGTTAGACAAATCTATTTTGTATCAGCAAATTAGTGCCGCTAATGAGAAGTTGCGTGAACTTGATCGTCAAAAAACAGAGTTTGTTTCCATTGCTTCACACCAGCTCCGCTCACCACTCACGGCCATTAAGGGCTATTCCTCAATGATTTTAGAAAACAGCTACGGAGAACTTACTGATAAGCTTCGTCAGCCCATGCAAAATATCTTTGATTCTAGCCAACGACTCGTTGTTATTATCGAAGATTTCCTAAACGTAACACGCATTGAGCTTGGTAAAATGAAGTATGACTTCACCATACTCAACTGGCGTGACTTAGCTGAGCGGGTGGTAAATGAGCTTAAGCCAACGATAGAGAAGAAGGGGCTTAGTATTGATTTTTCTGCGGGGGAGGGGAGCTATATGGTCAATGCCGATACTGGTAAATTGAGCCAAATAATCTCTAACATTATTGATAACGCCGCCAAGTACACTCCCACGGGAGCTATCCACGTGAGTATGGAGGAGGGAGATTCTGTTGTGCGTCTCATTATCCGCGACACGGGGGTGGGTATCCCTGCCGAAACTATTCCTAAACTGTTTGAAAAATTTGTGCGTGCCGATGACGCGGGTAAGGTCAATTATTCAGGTACCGGCCTCGGGCTCTATGTTGCTAAGCAGATGGTGGAGGCCCACAAAGGCAAGATATGGGCAGAGAGTGAGGGGGCGGGCAAGGGTTCCAGCTTCTTTGTGGAACTTCCTGCAACAAAGAAATAGTTAAAAATATAGTGAGTATATATACATGATTATCCGAGGGTTTCAGGAAAGTGACCAAAGTGCGGTGGAAAAAATTTTTGCTTTGTACTGGACAGACCCAGAATTTCTTAAAGAGCTTTCAAACGAATTACAATTACATAGTAAAAAAACTCTGAAAAAGGATTCGGATTTTTTTGTAGCAACGGAGGGTAGTGAAATATTAGGAATTGTTGGTTTTAAAAAATTGGCTAACTACTTAAAGCCATATGCGTTAACTAGTAACCCTATTGAATTTTATGTCATTGCGGTAAAATATAAGAAAAGAGGTATCGGACAAGCACTAAAATTAAAACTAATCGAAGAGGTACGGAAGGCTGGTTTTACTGAAATCATCTTATATAGTCCCGATTCCCACAATGAGTCGTGGGGCTTCCATGATAGATTGGGTTTTGAGAGAGTTGGAGAAGTAACACCGCCAGATGACGATTTCGGGCAAGTGTGGCGAGAAATTTTGTAGCCGAACTGCCAGCCAAAAAATAAATAATTGACTTAATAATAGATTTGTGTAATACCTAAAGTAGGTAAACACTCAAATATTTTGAGTGTAGTTCTGATCTTAAAGAAAGGAGGTGAGCCCAATGGGTTTGTTCTCAAGTGCTGATACTGCAAAAGAGACCGGCGATTCCTCAAGCCAAGCTGCTAAAGCTTCACATGATGCACGTGATCATGCAACAAGTTCCGGGTTGTTCTCGCGGGGTGATTCCGAAAAGAACAGTAAGCCGTTCTCTCGCGACGATGATTCTGGCAAGGCCGCGAGCGGTTTCTGGAAGTCGATCTTCGGCTGATAACAACATCGCGCCAAAAGCGGATAGGACTAATACAAGCCCTATTCGCTTTCTTTATATCGTTTTATACTAAATCTATGGATGAAGTGTACCGTGTTGAATATGTTGATGCTTATTACATCTACGAGGATGAGTTAGGAGAAACCAAGCTTTCTCCGCATGAGGCTTTTGGCTATGTAGAGCGGAAAGGGGATAGTATCGTCATCAGGTTTATAAAAAAGGTCATAGAAGAGGGAAAGCCAGACACAAGCGATCCAGACCATATTCCCGAAGGGTTGGTTATCCCCGATACTGCCTTACTCTCAATTAATAAAGATTTTAAGCTCCCTGCATTAGACACTATAAGAATTTCGTCATCAGTGATTGTTACTTGGCGTGATGTAGTGCATGTGGGGAACATGGTGAGGACGGATTGCTCCGTTATGTATACAGAGGGGATTTTACACAGAGTCGAGGATGATCATGTTGTTATCAAGGATCCAGAAACAATTCGTACCTACCCTCTCCCTATCGCCAATCACCCTGGCGGCAAACCTACCTATCTCGTGATACCTAAGTCATTTATTACAGAAATCAAAGCTGTTGTATGAAAGATATTTTACCCAATGATAGAAGTACTACAGGTGAAAATACCTTTGTCAGATTGCATGTTAGGGGTGTGGACAATAACCTTTATACCGGTGTTGGTGTTCTCTTGAGCGACAAGGACTCTGTGTATAAGGTAGGGTTTAACGTAAGCACTAACAATAATGTAGTCATTGACTCTCTGGAATTTAAAAAGAATGAAATAGTGGAAATGGAACAAGTTGAGGAGGGTTCCATGTCAGTGTTTGGACAATCTCTATAGAGGTTAGATACTGCCCCATGAAAAAAACGAATTATAAAGAAATTGCTTGTGAACTGATCGAAATGGGGAAAAAGGATCAGGAATATCGGATGAAAATGATTGATAAACAATCCTGGGAGGATCTCAAGGGGGAGATTTTAGCTTTCGATAAAATCCACACCAAAAAATTAAAAGTAATTTTGGCTGAAATCGGATTACCAACAATAAGCAAGGTGGGCAAAAAAGCTGCTTTTTATGCATGGCTTATTGCTCAACATACACCGAATACTAAATTGAGACAGGAGTATCTAGTGCTAATGAAAAAATATTTAGATGATGTTGACCCGATTAACATGGCAATGATGCAAGACCGAGTCAATATGGAGAACAATAAACCTCAAATATACGGTACACAGTTTCAGAAAGATAAAAACGGAGGTTTTTTCTTATGGAAAGTCCGGGATCGAAAAAATTTAGATATTCGCAGACAAAAGATCGGCTTATCCTCAATAGGCGAATATATAAAAAAGATATCCAAGTCTTATAAAATGACTTTCCGAGAATAGGGAATATATGAGAATTGGCTTTACTGTAAACGCCAAAAATTGCGTAATAATTGGCGAACGGGCCATATAAATGCCTAAATGGCCCCCTACGGCTTAGTTGACAGGTGCTTTGTCTTGCCGTAGTATAGACCTCGGCTCTTAGGGGCCTCATATTTGTTATGGCACGATCACTTAAGAAGGGTCCGTTTATTGACCCCAAGCTCTTGAAGAAAATAGAGGGCAAGCGTCCAATGGACTCTGGGGTTATTAAAACATGGTCCCGCGCAAGCCAAATTAGCCCCGAGATGGTGGGGTTCACTTTTGGTGTACACAATGGTCGCGCACATCTTGAGGTGCTGGTAACTGAAGATATGGTAGGTCACCATCTTGGAGAGTTTTCTCCTACCCGCAAATTCCTCCGTCACGGTGGTAAGATGCAAAAGGAGCTTGAGACTAAAAAGAAGGAGGCCGAAATTGCTGCAGCTAAAGCCGCTAAGGGCGCAAGCGAAGCAAAGAAATAATCTATGAAGGCAACACTCTCCAATTATCGCCAATCTCCACGCAAAGTTCGCTTACTCGTTGACGTTGTTCGCGGTAAGTCAGTTGATGCCGCACTGGTTGAACTGACTCATGCAAGTAAGCGTGCCGCCGCTCCTCTCAAGAAGTTAATTGAGAGTGCACTTGCAAACGCTGTTAACGGTGGTGCAAAGCGTGAAGAACTTTTTATTGATCGTATTACTGTTGATAAGGGAGTAGTGCTGAAGCGATATCAGCCTGGTGCACGTGGCCGAAGTTACTCTATTCATAAACACACGAGTCACGTTCACGTATCACTCGCAACACACAATCATGACGCATAGTGTCCACCCATACGCCCATAGACTTGGTATCATTCGTGACTGGCGTTCACGCTGGTTTGGCGCACGCGATGACTATCAGAAGTTTCTCAAGGCAGACATTCTTTTGCGAGAATATTTTATCAAACGTTTGCGTGGTAATTATGTTGACTCTGTTGATATTGAGCGTGGTGCTGAGTCACTCCGCATTGCCCTCCGCACCTCACGCCCCGGTCTTTTGATTGGGCGTAGTGGGGAAGGAGCTATTAAGCTCAAAAATGATATTCAGTCATTTCTCACTAAAATTAACGTCCCTGCCCCGCGTGATTTTAAGGTAGATATTGAGGAGGTAAAAAATCCTGAGGCACACGCTGCTATTTTGGCATACATGATCGCTGAGGGGCTAGAGAAACGCCTCCCATTTCGCCGTGTTGGTAAGCAAGCTGTTGAGAAGGCGATGGCAGCCAAGGGTGTTGAAGGGGTAAAAATCAACCTCTCGGGTCGCCTTGGTGGTGCCGATATGGGTCGCCGTGAGGCGTTTAAAGCCGGGCGTGTTCCACTTTCCACTTTGCGCGCAGATATTGATTTTGCTCGTGAGAAGGCGTACCTCTCCTACGGAGTTATTGGTATTAAGGTGTGGGTATACCGCGGTGAAGTGTTTGAACAATAATTTATGTTTCCAAAAAAAGTAAAATTTCGTAAATGGCAGACCAAGAGGACTAATCCTGCCCGAGATCGCGTCGCAACGCGAGGCACGGCACTTTCCTTTGGTTCCTTTGGACTTAAGGCGCTCAGTAGTGCTCGTATAAAGTCTAATCAGATTGAGAGCGCACGCAAGACCATGGTCCGTCTTACTAAAAAGACGGGTAAGATTTGGATCCGTATTTTCCCTGATCGTCCCTACACAGCTAAAGCAGCAGAGGTAGGAATGGGTAAGGGTAAGGGAGACCCTCAAGGCTATGTCTGTGAGGTTTTCCCTGGGCGTGTCCTATTTGAGATTGATGGTCTTTCTGCTGCTGATGCGCGAGATGCCTTACGTAAAGCAAGTGCTAAATTACCACTCAAGACTCGTGTCATTTCTCGCAATTAATACTATGAAATACGACACCTATCACAAAACACCACTCGCTGAACTCTACACGCTTATTAGTAAAAAGCGCGAGGACTTACGGAAGTTACGTTTTGACATTGCTGGCAGTCGTGGTAAAAATACCAAGGCTATTATGACCCTGCGACGTGATATTGCCCGCCTCCTTACTCAGGAGCGTAGTAAGCGAGCACAATAATTATGACTACTCCAACAACACAATCGAAGGTACTGAAGGGGACTGTAGTGTCTGACACTATGAGTAAAACAGTGGTGGTGCTTGTACGCCGCTATGAGAAACACTCAAAATATGGGAAGTTTATGAACATCTCTAAGCGGTATAAGGCGCATGACCCAGAAGGACGTTTCCACACAGGGGATCATGTAACCATTGCTCCTTGTCGCCCTATTTCTAAAGATAAGCATTTTGCCGTTGTATACGAATAATTACTATGATTCAACCACGAACACTTGTTGCAATAGCTGACAATACTGGCGCAAAGATTGGCCGCGTTTTTAAGGTGCTGGGTGGATCCAAGCGTCGTTATGCACGTGTTGGCGACTTGGTAGTACTCTCGGTACAAGCTGCAGAGCCACGTAAATCGGTGAAGAAGAAGGAGGTACTCCAAGCTGTCGTGGTGCGGAGTGTTGCTCCTATTCGTCGCGCAGATGGCACCTACCTACGCTTTGATGAGAATGCTGTCGTTATTTTAGAGAAGGGAAAAAAGGAACCAAAGGGTGGACGTATCTTTGGTCCTATCCCTCGAGAGATTGCTGACTTGGGGTATCAGAAAATTGCGTCATTAGCCCCAGAAATTGTTTAATACTATGGCACTTACACTTAAAAAAGGAGATACCGTTATTGTCCGCGTGGGCTCGTCACGAGGCACCAAAGGTAAGATTACCCGCGTCCTTGATGGCGGCGAACGCTTTATTGTTGAGGGTGCCAATGTCCGTAAGCGTCGTGAGCGTCCACGTAAGGAGGGGCAAAAGGGTCAGGTGGTAGAGGTTGCTATGCCACTCCGCCGTGCGGCTGTTAACCTCTTCTGTGAGAAGTGCGCTAAAGGAGTGCGTATTGGCGCTTTGGTAAAAGGCACGAGTAAAACTCGTATCTGTCGCTCGTGTAAGCGTGAAATTTAATACTATGAAAGGAATGCAAGGAACAAAAGAACGTATCGCCGCAGCTCTCCCTGAGATAGGGAAGGCACTTGGACGTAGCAATATTCACTCGCTCCCACACCTCTCTAAGGTAGTGGTCTCTTCAGGGACAGGGCGTGCAAAGGATAAGAACAGGAATGCCCATGTTGCTGATCGTCTAGCAAAGATTACGGGACAAAAGGCCTCACCACGCTCGGCCAAGCAGAGTATCGCCAGCTTTAAACTCCGTGAGGGTGAGGTTATTGGATACGCTGTTACACTCCGTGGTGCACGTATGTATGGATTCCTCGACAAACTTATCCATGCTGCACTCCCTCGTACCAAGGACTTCAAAGGGGTCTCGTTTACTGGTATTGATGAGGTGGGGAATCTCACTATCGGAATTAAGGAACATATCATTTTCCCTGAGACAGCAGATGAAGAGCAAAAAGATATTCTTGGTCTCGCGGTGACTATTGTTACTACAGCAAAAAATCGTGCCGAAGCACGACTCCTCTTTGATGCAATAGGCGTCCCGTTCAAAAAAGAGACAAACACAACAAAAACTACTCGATAGGGAAGTAATCGATGAGGGCGTCTGAATAGTAGAACTCGTAGGCAAGTCCGCCAAAACTATAGGTCATCCCGTTAATTTCAACCTCTGCCCCGCCTATCTGCGGGGTTTTGTTTGGCTCAGATGATGAAAACCCTATGTTGTAGAGCGTTGCTAAAATCTCGGGGCGACGTGATAGGTCGTAGCCCTCGTGTTGCCACTGTGCCACAATTTGACGCAGGTAGAGAGCCGCATAGAGGTAGGAGTAGTAGTGGTCGTCCTCGTTGGCAATGCGGCTAAAGCGGACATCCTCGAGTGGTGAGGATGTTGAGTCTAAGAGATGTGCGTACTCTGGCCCGGGGTAGTAGGGGGAGGTTGGGTCGTTTAGGTGAACCTCAATCGCTTTTGCTGTGTCGGGCTTAATACCCATTACTCCCCAACTAAATTGAGTTTGGTTGCCGAGTATCTTGAGTGGGGCAAAGAAGCCCTTAAAAATCTCCCGCTCATCGTAGTAGAGGCGCAATTGCTCGGGGACGAGCGCAGAGACAAGGACACGAGAAGGGATGCCTGCGGCGAGTGCGGCACGCTTAATAACTGCTTCGTCCTTACTAATCGCCTCTTGGAGTACCTGCCACTCCTGCCCTTGCATCCAGGGGTAGTTGGTGCGCCCAGTACTGTAGCGGTCAATAGAGTCCACAATTCCTCGAGTATCAGTCAAACCCAGCTTGACCGCAAAGTAACCAGCAACAAGGACAAAGCCAATGATGGCAAAGAGGATGATGAGCGCGAGGCCGAGATACTTGATGTGCTTCATGCGGGGCAATTGTAGCAGGAAGTACCTGTGGATAACAATAGAGGGATAATTGAGGGGGGGGTGTTACAATAAATTATTATTACTAGACTACGTTATTTTTTATGAAAAAGTTTATCGGTTTTATTTTTGTACTCGCACTTATAGCCTCGGCGGTACCCGCGCATGCTATTGTCTCCTTGTATCACCCTGTTGATACCAACCATGATTTTGTCATTTCATTTGCCGAGATAAACAGCTACTTGAATTCGTCAGCATCTCGATCAGAGAAGGAGAAGGTTGCCCAACTTTTCCTCGATGCACTAAACTCAGGCAAGCCCTACTACTACTGGAACAACACAACACAAGTATGGAGTGTGAGTGCTACGCGCCCAGCACCTATTGCATCTCAAGAACCGGGGAAGGACACTAACCAACCCACTAAAATTACAGCCGGAGATGTCTATCATCCTGTCGATACTAATCGTGATTTTACCATCTCTTTTGCTGAAATAGATGTCTATTTGAGTTCTCAAGCATCTCGATCAGAGAAGGAGAAGGTTGCAAACCTCTTCCTCCTCCTCCTTACCTCTGGCAAACCCTATTACTACTGGAATACAAGTACACAACAGTGGGACACTACCATAACACGCCCGAGCCACACAGGAGGGATGAATGTGGGGACTGAGAATACTCAAATAGGGGTTGTACAACCGGTATCCCCGATTAATATTCCTACTGGTTCTAAAGCAACATATCCAGTAGCGAGAGTTATTAGTTCTACTGCTCGTGTTGTCGTCCCCACTATTGGAGATGGGGGAACGGGAGAAGATGCACAGATTGTTGCGTCGTATATAGTTGATATTTCGGCTGGTGCTACTGATGTTGAGTTAAATCAGGTAAATGTAGTAGCTTTTACCTCGGATCCTCATAGTTATACTAGTGCCCTTTCTTATAGACATTCAGTTACTTTTTCTGTGGAAGGGGGGGGTGCTGTTGTGCCGGCCAATACTACTAAACGTGTAACAATTTACGCTTACTTTAATACCCGCTACATGTTTAGTGGACTATATTATGTGAAATTATCTTGTTTAACTCGTACCTTTAACAGTAGAGATGCTTCTTGTATTCCTATTGTAGAGGGCGATGCTGTTACCTTTAAGGCGGTCTCTATTCTTGGTGAAAAGTTTGCTCAAATATTTCAAGCTTCTGGTTTAGTAGATCCATTAAGGCCAGGGAGCACTATAATTATCACTGGCGATCGATTCAACAAAGGGACAAATAGCGTTTACTTTGTTTACCGAAACGGTTCACAATGGGTGGATATCACCAAGATCTCAGGGTATTCATCAGACGGTAAGGTCATTAGGGTCAATCTACCCGACGCTAAGACATTAGGATCCGAAAAATTCATTGGTGTCCAAGTCCAAAATCCAAACACTCCAACGAGTGCATACTACAATTATGGAAGGAGTAACATATACATATTCGAACTTTATGGAGGAATAATTCCTCCTGATAATCAACCTAGTGTTAGCGTTTCTCCTTCTTCTCTTTCTATTTCTGATTATTTTTCTGTGACATGGGGAGGGTTTAGTAAAATTGGTGTTGATGTGTACCTTCATTTTTCAGATGGCGGTACGTGTCTACTCAGCAAAGATATTCCTTTGGGAACAGGAAGTCGAAAATATATGCTGGACAACTATCGGTGTCCTAACATACCTCAGACGGTCTTGCCGGGAACCTATCGAATTCTCACATATGATGCAAATGGTGATGAAAGTAAAAAAGCAGAAAGTAAAGAATTTCGTCTTTTATCTTCTCTCACAACTACCCCAACTCCTGTGCCCACCATCTCTTCTCTACAACCTTCAACAGTAAAGCCTGGTGGCATAGTTCAAATTAATGGTTCCAATTTTACAGCAGATTCTCTTGTATATATAGATGACGGCACTGGTCCCGGTGGTGGTCTTATACTACCTCCAACCTCGCTTACATCAACAAGTCTTACGATTACTGCTCGCACATCAATAGTTGGACCACATAATCTGTATGTTCATAATGTTGCCGGTACAAGTAGTCCTGTAACGCTTACCATTTCCAGTCCTGCCTCCCTCGCTCCTACCTTCCGCTACGACCAAAAGAGTATCTATCACCGTCTCTTCATTGACTTTGGCAGTAATGGTGGTCGTATTAAAAGTATTACCCAAGTCTCTCCAACAGGAACCTGCCACTCTCTTGGTGTTGCTGTTGGGCAAGGTGTTCCTAACTGTTCACTTGGTAACACCTCGTACGTGGCTAACTCATCATGTGGTGTGTACCTTCAAATGAAATCTAATACCTGTCGCATCAAAGTAGACTACTACTCAGGATTAAGTACTCGCACCGCCGAGTTTGAGAGTTACTTACCTGCTGGCAACACTGCAGGGAGCGGAGAGCGTATACGACAGGTGAGCGGTGACTCTGCGAGTATTACTACTCACAACCAAACAGCAGCACTCTTTGGTGTTATTCAAGCGCTCGTCAACTTCCTTTCGGGGAGATAAGGGAGAGAAGTTTTAAGAAGTTAAAAAGAGAACGGTGCGAGTAGAGCCATCGTTCTCTTTTTTTATGCACAGGTTGGTGAGCTTGGCGGAACTGGTATATCAGATACAATAGATGAACACTTATTACTCATTTTTTAATTTTTTATGGCAAAAATCGACAAAAAACGTGCTCCAAAGGTCACAAAAATAGCAAAAAGTGCTAAAAAAGTGTCTGCGAATGTGCACAACAATGGTTTTACTCGCATTCGTAAGCGTAATGGTACGTTTGTCGATTTTGAAGAGGCACGCATTGCAGCTGCAGTGGGTAAGGCGATGCGCGCAGCGGGCGAATTCACTCAGGAGGCATCAGAGCGTGTTGCACATGCGGTGGTAGAGAGTCTTCGCACACTCCACAAGAGTGAAAAAGACTATGTGCCTAGCGTAGAGGAGATTCAAGATGAGGTGGAGCGTGCTCTTATGCTCCACGACTACGTGGCAACAGCCAAGGCCTACATTCTTTATCGTGAGCGACGAGCTGAAGTGCGCCGAGAGCGTGGTGAGGTCTCTGACAATGTCCGTGATTTAGTGGAAGAGAGTCGAAAGTATTTTAAAAATCCTCTTGGTGAGTTTATTTATTACCGCACCTACTCACGCTGGATAGAGGAGGAGGGTCGTCGCGAGACATGGATTGAGACCGTAGATCGTTACATTAATTTTATGCGTGAGAATTTGGGGAAGAAGCTCTCTGATAAAGAATATGGAGAGGTCCGACAGGCTATCCTCTCTCATGAGGCGATGCCTTCCATGCGGCTTCTCCAGTTTGCGGGTAAGGCGGCTCGTGCTACCAACGTATGCGCATACAACTGTTCCTTTACTGCTCCTACTAGGATTGAAGATTTTGCAGAGATTATGTACATCTCTATGTGTGGTACGGGTGTCGGCTTTTCTGTAGAGACACAGTTTACACAGCAACTCCCAGTAATTGTGCGCCAAACGGGTAAGGTAAAGCACACGCATATTATTATGGATAGTAAGGAGGGTTGGTGTGATGCGCTGACCTTAGGTATGAAGACGTGGTATAAGGGAGAGGATATTACGTTTGACTACAGCAAACTCAGGCCAGCTGGTGCACGACTTAAAACAATGGGGGGTAAATCCTCTGGGCCTGACCCACTCCGTGATCTGTTAAACTTTACGCGTGAGATTATTCTTAAGCGACAAGGTCGTCGTCTTACCAATTTGGATGCGCATGACATCATCTGTAAGATAGGGGACATTGTGGTAGCTGGTGGTGTCCGTCGCTCTGCACTCATATCTCTCTCGGATCTTGATGATACTGATATGCGCGATGCTAAAAAGGGGCAGTTCTACATTGCTGAGCCACAACGCAGCCTTGCTAACAACTCAGCTGTATATAATGAGAAGCCTTCAACAGAGGAGTTTATGAGCGAGTGGCTCTCGCTTATGCAGAGCCGTTCGGGTGAGCGCGGTATCTTCAACCGTGGGGGGCTTCGTGAGACTTTGCCGGAGCGCCGTGTCTCTGTGTTAGGAGACGCTCTTGATACAGTAGGAACTAATCCTTGTGGAGAGATTATTTTGCAGCCAAAACAATTTTGTAATCTCTCAGAGATTGTCGCACGCACAGAGGATACCCCAGCGTCTTTAATGCGAAAAATGAAGTTCGCCGCTATCCTTGGTACCTACCAGTCCACGCTCACTAATTTTCCCTACCTCTCTAAAGAGTGGAAGGAGCACTGTGAGTCCGAGCGCTTACTCGGGATCTCTATTACTGGTCAGTGGGATTCACCAGCAGTCCGCAATGGGAATGTTCTTAAAAAATTACGTGACGCAGCTGTTGTCTACAACCGTGAGTATGCTAAACGCTTTGCTGTTAAACCTTCCACCTGTATTACCTGTGTAAAGCCATCTGGCACACTCTCACAAATGGTAGATAGCTCTTCGGGTATGCACCCACGGCATGCTCCCTACTATATTCGCCGTGTACGCATTGCATCTACAGATGCGTTGTTCCAGATGCTTCGCGACCAAGGAGTACCTTACCATCCTGAAGTTGGACAGAATCCAGAAAACGCAACAACCTTCGTCCTTGATTTTCCAGTCAAGGCACCTAAGAATGCAATTTTCCGTGATGATGTTTCTGCGTTTGAACTTCTTGAATATTGGAAAACCGTGAAGGTTAACTATACAGAGCACAATCCTTCGGTAACTATTTCTGTTGGAGATGATGAGTGGATCCAGACAGGTAATTGGGTATATGAGAATTGGAAGATTGTCGGAGGCCTGTCCTTCCTTCCTCGGCAAAATCATGTGTACAAACTTGCTCCCTATGAAGAAATAAATGAAGGTATCTATAACGAGCTCCTCACTCATTGGAAGAATGTTGATTTTGCTAAAATTGTAACGTACGAACGAGAGGATATGACAGACAACAAACGTGAGCTTGCGTGCGCTGGTGGTGTCTGCGAGATTGAGATACCCGCAGAGGAGGAGAAACAGGCGTAGTTAGTGTGTAAATATCAAAAAACCACCCGATGAGGGTGGTTTTTTGATAACAATACGGTGCATCGATAAGCCGAATTCTGTCTCCAATAGTATTGGAGGACAATCATTTATCTGGGCCCACTGTTACCACTGGGCTCTAGCGGCACTTCCCGCCCTCTTTCCCTACAATTGAATACGCAATGCTCAATTACGGGGATAGAGGGCGGGACACGGCCTTGCACTCGGGTAAGGATTTTGCCGTTTCAGCCGGACTTAACCGGATCGTTTCTGTTCGCACCTCGTGGATTACTCCAGACAGGCGTTACCTGCTACCGTGCTCCTCGATATTATATCGGGGGAGTGTTCGGACTTTCCTCCCCCGCCCTCTATCCCAATAAATGTATTAAACAAACATACTTACGGGGATAGAGGGCGGGGGCGATTGTCTGATGCACCGTATTTATATTATAGCACAATAATAAAAGTATTACAAATACCTTTTTAAGAGAGTGTCAGTTTAATGCGATGGAGTGCTGCCTTATTCATCCCATTGTGAGTAGCAAAACGTTCTAACTCAGAAATGTCGTAATATCGATATCCATTGTGTGTATCTCGGCGAGCAAGTAGCTTTCCTTTTTTATCCCAGTTGCGTAATGTTGCAGCAGAAACCCCAAGTACCTCAGCCGCCGCTTTAACAGTAATGCCACGATGCCCCTTTTTTTGTGCCGGTGCTCTCATATAAGTTTGACTATTATATCAGTCGCCGATAAAATTAAAAGTATATGGCAACAAGAACAACGACAGCTACTTCACGCACATCGACAACTGCAACGCGAGCATCAGTCCCACCACTTTTTCGTATCGCACTCTGGCTTCTTACTGCACTTGGTGTTTGTATTACACTCTTTTTTATACCAAATGGAGCTACTCCTTTTGATGCCTCTCGGTTGGTAGTTGTAGAGTTACTCACTCTGTCTATAGCTGTACTATGGTTGCTTACACAACTTCAGAGTACCGAAATCCGTATTCCTCGAAGTAGGACACTCTTTAGTTGGTTGTTGATAGTATGTGTTGCGCTAATCGCATCTCCTTTTACTGGGTCTGTCCGCTATTCACTGATTGGGTGGGGGATTGAATCCACTACGGTATTCACACTCTTTATTTGCGCACTTTTACTTTTCCTTATCCCCACACTCCTTCAGACACGTAAACGAATTATTCTTTTTCTTCTAACACTTGCAAGTAGCGCTTCTCTCGTTTTACTTTATTCTGTGCTTCGTGTTGTTGGAGCTCCATTACTCGGTCGTTTTACTTGGTTTGTGTCACTTCCACCGAGTATTATTGGCACATGGAACGAGCTTGCGTTGTTTGCTGGCATCACAGTACTTGGGGTATCTTTGGTGTTAGATTTGTTTCTTCCGATACCATCACGCGTACTTCGTGTAATAATCCGAACTATTTATGTGCTCGCACTCTGTGTGCTCATTTTTATTAATCACTCAATTTCATGGGCGTTCGTTGGAGTACTTGCGCTTATTCTCACCGCTTTTGTTTTAATTAAGCATCGATCGTCACGGAGTATTCCCTATTACACAGTTCTTCTCCTTGTGTGCGCGAGTATCTTTTTATTTTTTGGTAAAACAGGAGGACTCTTGGGTGATACGGTAGTTCGTCTCAATACGTTTATTGGTGTGCCGTCTTCATTTACTGTTGATGTGCGTCCATCACTCTCAGATACTGGGGCTGTGACTCTCTCAACATTCAAAAAATATCCAGTCTTGGGAGTTGGGCCTAATTTCTTTACGTACGCATGGATGCAGTTCCGACCAGTTACTGTAAACCAATCTCTTGGGTGGGGGACAGACTTTGCGCTTGCATGGAGTTACTTAGCGACATTCCCTATCTTGTTTGGGGTAGTAGGATTACTCGCACTCTTGTTGTTTATTGGTGGATTTTTTGTTGATGTATTTGCGGTGTTAACACGAGGGAGCCGTACTGCTGATTCGCCACTTACTTTAACAGTGATAGCGCTCACTCTCTATGGGTGGTTTGTAATAGCCTTCTACACACCAGGTGTGATTTGGGTACTACTCTTTTTCGTTCTTGCTGGAGTATTGATTGCTACCGGGCGCGAGTCAGGATCTATTGGAACCATCTCGCGTACTTTTGAGAATAATTCTCGCCTGGTACTTGTTAGTAGTGGAGGTATTGTGTTGAGCATTATCCTTATTGCGGGGCTTGGGTATGTGGTGGCAAGTAAGGCGTCTGCTCGTATGTCCTTCTTTAAGGGGGTTCGCGTTGCGAATGTACAAGGAGATTTAGGAGGTGCCGAAACAGCTATGTTGCGTGCGTTAACGAACGATTCACAAGATGTGTATAGCCGTGCACTTTCAACTATTGAGTCATTTAGGTTAGGCCGTATTGCGCAAGACACTTCACTCTCGCAAGAGCAAGTGCAAGCACAATTTTTACAAGCAATGAAGCTTTCCTTAGATACAGCGAGTTCATCGGTACTTATGGTTCCTCGAAATTATCAAAATGTACTTACTCTTGGTTCCGTATACGAAGCGGCTGCACACTATGGGGTAAAAGGAGCTAAGGAACAGGCCTTAAGCACATACGCCCAAGCCGCCCAACTTGCCCCCACGTTACCTCTTATCCCTTATTTACAAGCACGGTTAGAGGCCACTACGGGTAACGCAGGTGCTGCACGTAAAAGTCTTGAGACCGCGCTCTCTTTAAAAGCAGATTATCCTGATGCAATCCTCCTACTTTCCCAAATTGAGGAAGCGGCCGGAAACAGTAATACTGCCGCGACTATTGCTGAGCGCGCCTTTAGTGCTGCGCCAAACGACCTCACTGTTCTTTTTCAGTTGGGATATCTGAAGTATAAAATCGGTCACTATAATGATGCTCGTTTAGTCCTTGAGCGCACTCGAGCACTCTCGCCAAGTTATTCCAATGCAAAATATTTCCTTGGTTTAACGTATGATGCATTAGGGTCTCATGATTTTGCACTTCAGGAGTTCTCAGATATTTTACGTTTAAATCCAAATAATAAGGAAATTATTCAGATTATTTCAAATATTAAAAACGGATTCCCTGCACTTTCAGGTGTTGAGGCGAGCCCTCTTCCCGAACAAAATGATACTGCTACCTCTAGTGCTAGTAAAAAATAATAATCTATGGTGAGTGCACTTACGTCTTTAGTACAACGACGATGGAGCGGACTCCATCAAGCTGCGTTTTTACTCGCCATCTCATCCTTGGCCTCACAAGTGCTTGCTCTTTTGCGCGATCGCTTACTTGCCAGTACTTTTGGGGCGGGACGCACTCTTGATTTATATTATGCGGCATTTCGTGTTCCGGATCTTGTGTATGTAACTATCGCTTCCTTTGTTTCAGTGACAATTCTTATTCCTATCCTGACACGTCTCGTAAATAAGAAGGAAGAGAGCGCAAAACTTCTTTCTGAAGTGAGTACTTTGTTTGTGTGCGTCATGATTGTTGTTTCGGGATTTTTATGGATGTTTATGCCGACACTCGCTCATCTCATTGCTCCCGGATTTGTTCAAGAGGATACCGCAACGCTCGTCCTACTATCCCGCTTAATGCTTCTCTCGCCACTCCTTCTTGGTTTATCAAACATTGTAGGAAGTGTGACGCAGGTGTATCGACGTTTCTTCCTCTACGCACTGGCGCCTATTTTTTATAACCTCGGGATTATTCTTGGAATTCTTTTTCTCTACCCTCTGTTTGGTGTGTCTGGTCTTGCTATGGGAGTGGTGATTGGTGCCATAAGCCATGTGCTTGTGCAGTTGCCAGCCCTTTCTGCGGAACGAATCCGTCTCTCGTGGCGTTTCCCTCGAGGACGCTCATGGGAAAAAATACGTACGATTATAACGATCTCTATCCCACGCACCATTACCTTAGCTGCCCACCAGCTTGCTCTGGCAGGACTTTTTGCACTCGCTTCATTCCTTGGTGCGGGAGCAATCGCTATTTTTAATCTCGCATGGAATTTGCAGTCGGTGCCGCTCTCTCTCTTTGGGGTGAGTTACTCTGTGGCAGCCTTCCCGACACTCTCACGACTCGCCGCAAAGGGTGAACGAGATAATTTTATTTTATACATTCGTAATACAACGAGGCACCTTATTTTTTGGTCTCTTCCTACAGCCGCACTGGTGATTGTGCTCCGTGCACATTTAGTTCGTGTGATCTATGGAGCGGGAGAGTTTGATTGGGTCGCTACTCGTTTAACCGCGGCCGCACTCGCACTCTTTGTTATTTCATTAGTTGCTCAAAATATTGTTTTATTGTTTGTCCGTGGGTATTACGCCGTAGGGAAAACACGTACACCATTGATAGTTAATTCACTTTCTTCCCTTGGTATTATTGCGGTTGCTCCTTTACTGCTCTCTCTGTTCCGGTCTTCCCCCTCATTCGCGCGTTTTGTTGAGCATCTTTTGCGTGTCGACTCACTTACGGGAACAGAGCTCCTTATGATTCCTCTCGCGTTCTCTATTGGACTTATTGTGAATCTATGCGTTTTGTGGGTGCTCTTTGAGCGCTCGCAAGGACCGTTATTACGTCCTATTGTGAAGAGTGTTTTTCAGTCATTCCTGAGCGCTCTCCTTATTGGTGTTACTACCTATTATGCTTTGAGTGCGTATGTGGGATTCTTTAACGTCCACACTGCCTCTGGTCTCTTTGGACAAGGTCTCTTTGCTGGCGTGACCGGTATCCTTGCTGGCGTATCCCTTCTTATCCTTATGGATAATGAGGAGCTCCGTGACATGGTGATGTCTGCACGGCAAAAAATTGCACGTCGTCGTTTGGTCCTCCCTGACCCTGAGGAGCTTTAATATGTGACACCAATGGGGTAGACTAGCCGCATGTTGTCCCATATTCGTAATTTCAGCATTATTGCTCATATTGATCACGGCAAGAGTACCCTTGCTGATCGACTTTTGGAGTTAACTGGCACGATTGAAAAAAGGAAGATGCATAACCAGGTGCTTGACCGTATGGAGTTGGAGCAAGAGCGAGGGATCACTATTAAGATGCAGCCAGTGCGTATCCGTTATCAACAAGGGGGAGAGGAGTATATGTTGAATCTTATTGATACTCCCGGCCACATTGATTTTTCCTACGAAGTATCACGTGCACTCCGTGCTGTTGAGGGGGTACTCCTTGTGGTAGATGCAACGCAAAGTGTGCAGGCACAAACATTTACCGTCCTGCATCAAGCGCAAGACTTAGGACTCACTGTAATTCCTGTACTTAATAAAATTGATTTGCCTAGTGCTCGCACGAGCGAAGTCCGAGAGGAAGTAGCTGCGCTACTCCATTGTGAAAAAGAGTCTATTTTGGAGGTCTCAGGGAAGACTGGTCAGGGTGTGGCGGAACTCCTGACTGCTCTTGTGGAGCGCATTCCTCCTCCTCAGGAGGAGTATGTGGGTAAGGGTACCCGTGCTCTTGTGTTTGATTACGAGTACTCACAACACCGCGGTGTTGTTGTGTATGTGCGTATGCTTGATGGTACACTTAGCGCGGGAGACCCACTCGTTTTTATGGCAACAGGTGAAAAGTTTGAAGTGCTTGAGGTAGGTACCTTTGCGCCAGACCCAGTGCGTGCGCAAGAGTTGAGCTCGGGAATGATTGGGTACTTGGTGACAGGTATTAAAAAAGCGGGTGAGGCACGAGTGGGGGATACATTAACCTCTCCATCTCGTTCACTCCCAGCGTTACCTGGGTACCAGGCACCTAAACCAGTGGTGTGGGCATCGTTGTACCCTGAGAGTCAAGATGATTTGGTTACCTTACGCCAAGCACTCTCACGCCTGCGCCTCTCTGACGCAGCGCTCTCGTTTGAGGAGGAAGCCTCAGGCACCTTAGGGAGAGGATTTCGTTGTGGGTTCCTCGGTATGCTCCATATGGAAATAATCAGTGAGCGACTGCGACGTGAATTTAATCTCTCTTTGGTTATTACAACTCCAACTATCAGTTATGAAATTGTTCATTCTGATGGCTCTAGCGAAACAGTCTACTCTCCATCACAATTCCCTGATGATCGAACGTTTACTGCTGTGCGTGAGCCATGGGTGTCGGTACGTATTATTACCCCACCTGCATATGTGGGAGCTATTGTGACACTTGCACATGAACATGAGGCGGTAGTAAACGAGACTGAGAACTTTGGTCCAACCCGCATCGCGCTCTCACTCCATATGCCCCTCCGTGAGTTGATGCGAAACTTTTTTGATGAATTAAAGAGTGTAAGCTCCGGCTACGCCTCGCTCTCTTACGATATGTTCGATATGCGCCCCGCTGATGTGGTGCGGCTGGATGTGCTCATCGCAGAAGAGGTGGTACCGGCGTTTGCTCGTGTGGTTGCACGACGCCGAATGCAGCGGGAAGCTGAAGATGCTGTTGCGAAGCTAAAAAAATTACTGCCAGCGCAACTTATTGTGATTAAAATCCAAGCACAAAGCTGTGGACGGATTGTTGCCGCTGAGCGCATCTCAGCACTACGAAAGGATGTAGCTGGGTATTTGTATGGAGGTGATATTACACGCAAGATGAAGTTGCGAGAGAAGCAAAAGAAGGGAAAAAAGAAGATGCAACAAATTGGTAAGGTTACTATTCCTCAAAATGTTTTTGTGCAGATGATGAAGGAGCGCTAGAAAAACATCTTCCTATCCAAGGAATCCGGGTGCAGCGTAGAGGAGTATCATGGAGAGTGCGGTAAGGAAAACTAGTACTGCCCAGAGGGTCTGCATCTTTTTTTTATGCTTGCTTTGGAACATGCTCCACACTATACTCGTACTATGCGCGAATTTCAAGGAGGTAAACAGTATCGACGGCACTTGTACTCGTTCCCCGCACTCATTGTCCTTATTATTGTTACGTTCCTCCTCGCTGTTTCCGTTTGGGGTTTGTATCAAAAAAAGAAGTATGCTCAAGTTAATCTCAATGAGGCACGCTCCCGTGTTCATGAGCTCGAAGAGCGTAAAGCTCAGCTGAGTACTATGGTAGCACGATTAGCAACACCAGAGGGGAAAGAGGTGGAGATGCGCTCACGCTTTCCGGTGGCACTTGAGGGGGAGAAAGTTCTTTCTATTGTTGATGCAACCAATACGCAAGCAACGAGTACAGACTTGGAGAAAAAAAAGTCTGCATGGTGGCAGTTTTGGAGGTAGAATGTTGGCGGGCTTGCCCTTGTCTGCTGGATAGGCAGGTTGCCGAAATATTAACGAAAGCGGGATTAGTTTAGTGGTATGACACGTCCTTCCCAAGGATGAGACGCGGGTTCGATTCCCGCATCCCGCACATTAGGTGAATTTGATTTTGCGGAGCGAGAAGACAACCATTTTAATGAGGAGCCAGCCGTGTCGGAAACGGCTGATGTTAGTGCTCCCGTAGGTCCGCTCTTTGTAGTGGACGGGGAGATCAACAATTTTTCTATTCAATTTTGCCGCGCCAAAGAGGAGATCAAAGTCCCCAAAGGGATCAAAGTCACCAAAGAAAGATCGCCCACGCTCAATGTCGCTGTAGTCTTTACTCCAGAGTACTTTAGTGCCACAGAGGGTATCTTTAAGTCGCTCATCAAGTATCCAACTAAAGGTTGCGCCAAAAAATTTGTTCGCAATGTAGTTGAGCGTACGCATAGACTCCTTTTCCATCGGGTAGACCAAGCGCGAGCCGTTAATAAATTCTCCTGTACCCGATGCGATTGCCTCGTAAAAGCGCGCGATCTCATTGGGTGGTACCGTCATATCGGCATCGTAAATCATAAGGATATCTCCCTCTGCCATTGCAAACCCTTTGCGCACTGCATCACCCTTACCTTTGCCGTCCTGCACGCCCCATGAGAGCCGTTTATCACCCTGATAGCTCTCCACACAATGCTTTATAACCGCTTGTGTATCGTCAGTAGAGTTACCCTCAACAAAAATGAGTTCGGTAAACGAGCCGAGTGTGGGGAGCTCGTCAATAATACGCTGGATGGTGCCTGCCTCATTGCGTGCTGCGACGATGATACTGAGAGAGGGGAGCGGCTCCTGTATACCCAGTGGTCGTGGGCGTGCCACAACATAATTAATAAGGCAGAGATGGTTGATGAGGGGGAGATTCGCGAGTACTCGGTTAATAAGCGAAGTGATAAGCGGGATGTTAAGGGGGAAAAGCATTTTGCCGCCACTCTTAACTACCTCATACCCAGAGAGTGTGAGGAAGTTTGCAATGTCATGACGTGAGAGCCAATTTTGTTCACCCGAGGACATGCGTAGGTGGAGTGCTGAAGCGAGCTTGAGGAGTGGCTCCCAAAGATGACTGTACTGAGTGATTATTATGCGACTGTGAGGGGTAGTGTGTGCTTTAAGTGAGTCTAAGAGCTCTTGTATGTCGTACATATAGCCCAGCACATCGGAGAGGACAATGTAGTCGAAGGTATCTCCTTTTGAGGGGAGTGTAGGTGTGGAATTCTCTGGTGTGGCTAGTACCTTAAAGACCTGCTTCCCGCGAGGGGTGAGAAATGAGATAAAATCATCTAGATAGCGGTGATAGTATGCCCGTGCTGATAACATCGGGGTTATTATACGCTATACTGCTTGTCATACAAATAGACCTATGAGCCAACACTTTCAACGGACAAAAGAGGACTTTACCTGCGAGCACTGCGGGACATTTATCACTGGAAACGGCTACACTAACCACTGCCCGCACTGCTTGTGGAGTAAACATGTGGATGTGCACCCTGGAGACAGAGCAGAGGAGTGTGGTGGGCTGATGGAGCCGGTACAGCTCATGAAAAAAAGGGATTCCTTCTCGCTCGTACATCGTTGTACGCGTTGTGGAGAGGAGAGGAGTGTGCGTACAGTGGAGGGGGACGACCTCTCTGTGCTCCTTACTTGACCGCTGTGATATACTAAAGGTATTAGAAATCTAACAGGTATGTATTATGCACTCAGTAGTAATGTACACAACGCCAACGTGTCACTTTTGCCAAATGACCAAGACGTTTTTTAAGGAGAAGGGGATTCAGTTTAGCGAGCATGATGTTGCTTCCGATATGGCTAAACGCCAAGAGATGATGGAGAAGAGTGGTCAGCTTGGTGTGCCAGTTATTATAGTTGATGATAAAGATATTGTGATTGGTTTTGATCAACCAAAGCTCTCAGAGCTCCTCGGTATTTCCTAAATACTTCTGCTATAGTGAAAGGGCTTCCCACACAGGGGAGGCCCTTTCACTTTTTGTTCATCACTAGCCCTTGTAGTTCAATGGATAGAACAGTCCCGTCCTAAGGGATTGATGTGGGTTCGATTCCTACCAAGGGCACAAATGTGCTGATTTAGCAATTTTCTCTTAGATACTATTAAGTATGGAGTATGGGGATGGTCAATAAAAACGAAAAATAGTATAATTTTTTTATATCCAAATTTATTTGGCACTGGTTTTTATGGGAACAATGCACAGATTTTTTAAGAATAATCTTGATAAGGTAGAAGAAAAATATTTTTTAAACCGCTCTACTTTCACGCAGCTTTATTATAAAAGGGCTCTTGTTGTCATCCTATCCTTACTTCTTTGTTTTGTTGTTACACACAGAGCATCTGCCGCTATTACAGGGCCGGTCACTTCTGGTTTTTCTGCTGTTAAGACTGGAGCGTCTGGTACAAGTATTGATGCACCATCAATATCAGTTACACAAGGGAATATTATTTTTGTGTTTCTTGCTGTATACAATAACTCGGTGTCTCTTGGTGTTACTGATACCCAAGGTAATACGTACACAGCAGCAAGTTCCACATATGTTCTTAAGCCGCCAGGTTCAGGAGTTTCTGGACAGTGGTTTTATACATTTGCGGGGAGTACGGGGGGGAATGTTATCACAGGCACGTTTAGTGGGACGTACTACAGTATCGCTGTTTTAGAGTATTCAGGTATTAGTACAGATAGTCCGTTTGATGTTGCTGCTGAGAATATTGGCGCAAGTACGTTGTCTTTGACGACAACAGTGAGTAAGGAGTTGTTACTTGCTGCCTGGCATACAGAGCTTGTGGATACTTGTACTGTGGGTGGAGGTTGGACGCTTCTTAATATTGACACATGCAATAACGGAGCAATAAATAGACCTATCGAAACATACACCGTTTCTTCCATTCAGACAGGCACAACAACATCGCTTAGTAAATCAGATGGTACTATTTATGGCTCATGGGTTGTGAGCTTTAAAGAATTAATAGCCCCCACTCTCACTACGCAAGATGCTTCAAGTGTGAGCTACACTACCGCCACAGGTAACGGGACGATTACTGCTACCGGAGGAGAGTCTGCAACCGCTCGAGGGTTTACTTATGGGACAGATACTAGTTATGGAGCAACGACTACCGATAGTGGTTCCTATAGTACGGGAGCATTTACCGCCCCACTCACTGGTTTAATCTGTGGTACGAGCTACCATATTCGATCCTACGCTACAAACTCTATAGGGACTTCCTATGGAAGTGACCAAACTTTTACTACACCAACCTGTCTTACTGTTGGTGGTTCTTTGACAGGACTAACAGATAGGTTGGTTCTTCAGAATAATCTCAGTGATGATTTACCTCTCACTGCTGATGGATCGTTCACATTCTCTACAGGATTAAGTGGAAGTGATACTTATTCAGTCACCATTTTTAGTCAACCAACTAATCGTACCTGCACTATTGCCAATGGCTCAGGTACGCTAGCAAGCACTAATGTTACTAACGTCTCTATTTCATGCAAAAATAATCAAACAACTTCTTCTGGTGGTTCAGTTTCAAGCCGAATCAACAATTTGTTAAAAATAGGCAACACGCAACTTGCAGCTGAACTGATGAAAAAGTACCCAGGAACCTTTCCACAACAACCGACAATTGTTCAATCCCAACCTACGCCACCAACTCATTCTTCGTTTGTCCGCAACTTAACACTGGGTATGACCGGAGAAGATGTGAGGAGTCTTCAACAATTTCTTAATACTCACGGCTTCACCGTCTCTTCCACTGGTGCGGGTTCTCCCGGACAAGAGACAGCATACTTTGGACCTGCCACACAGCGAGCTCTTATTCGATACCAAGTTGCACACACTATCACTCCTGCTCTTGGCTACTTTGGCCCCCTGACGCGGACTTCACTCTCTGGTGCTAACGCCACAAACACGGAAAGCACTACTTCAACGAGTACCAACGTACACCTACCACTCTCACTTACGTTCACGACAGGCCTCCAGTTGGGTCTGACCAGTCCAGACATCCTTCAGTTACAACAACTCCTCAATACAGATCCTGACACACAAGTGGCACAGAGTGGTGTTGGTTCTCCTGGGAAGGAAACAGCATACTTTGGCATACTCACACTTGAAGCGGTTAAGCGCTTCCATATAAAGTATGACATTGCACAAAAAGGGGACCCTGGCTTTGGGTATGTGGGTCCACAAACGCGTGAGAAGCTGAATGAGTTAGCGGGTTCTTTATAGTTTATTTACGACACTTCTTTTTACTTGTCCTGCTTTTCTTTTTGCCTGATTTTGCTACCATAGCGCAATGGACCAAGATGTCCGAGAGAAGCTCTCTCAAACTTTAGAACTTGCCGAAGAGAACAATCATATGCTCCACGCTATGCGTCGTGCACAGCGATTTGCTGCGTTTATATCGGTACTCAAATGGCTCATTATTATTGGATCTACGGTTGGGTTTTACTACTACTTCCAACCACAGATTCAAACGCTCGTTCAGCTCAATTCAGATATTTGGAACACGATTGGAAGTGCGCGTGACACACTTCAAAACTTCAATCAACAACTTTCGAAATAAGATACTGCCTAGGTAGCTCAGTTGGTAGAGCATTCGCCTGAAGAGCGAAGGGTCGTCGGTTCGAGACCGACCCTAGGCACACGGAGGGGCTTGACACGTCTGATATACTTATATAAGAATATCGGGAAAGGAGGTGCATCCGATGATACCTCGATTTATGATTCCTCGTATCGCTCATTGCTCCACCGGTTGTTAGCAAAGCCCCCGTCTCACTTTTGAGGCGGGGGCTTATTTTTTTGTCTATCCAATTCGTACTTTCAACTTTTGTACTTTATCTTTATTGATTTTAGGGAGACGGAGCGTGAGGAGTCCGTGGCGTTCAATGGCCTCTGCTTCTTCTGCCTCAATTTCTTGAGGAAGTATGATAGTGCGTGAGAAGGAGCCCCACGAGAGCTCTCGAAAGAAAAAGTTTTCTTCAACAACTTGCTTTTGCTCACTGCGTTTACCAGAGATGGTTACCGATTCTCGAGAGATACTAACATCTAAGTCCTCAGGTTTTACACCAGCAACCATTGCGTGAATCACAATCTCATTTGCTGTTTGATGCATGTCTACCGCAAGATCTCCTGTTTCCTCAACCTCTTGCCATCCACGCTCTTGAGGAAGTGTATCAACACTTTCCTCTAAGTCCTCAAAGTCTGACTCATCTTCAAGCGCAATACTGCCCGTGAGTCGTTCTAAAAATGATCGTCTTTTTTTAAACATAATATGGAGTGATGCGTTTAACTCTTTCAAACAAGAGTATTAAGAGTGTAGCTGCTATCCAAAAGTATGCGAAGGTAACTAAGATGCCGCCACCGCTACTCTCCATTATAAGCGTATTGAAAATTGCATGCAATACAGTAGCTGTGGCTAACCCAAGGATGACAAATAGTGCCTTCACTTTTTTTGAACGATAGAATGCAAACGCCATAATTCCTCCGGCAATACCTGATGCTACTGCGTGGAGAATGTTTGCGCCGAGGAATCGTAAGTTTCCACCAAGAATAAAATCAGTCAGCATCGTTCCTGTCTCTTGATGGTAGATGAGGAAGAGGATATTTTCTACGGCAGCAAAGCCGAGCGCTGCTGTAATAAGATAGACCATAGAATCAATCGGCTCATCATAGCTTTTTGTACCCTCACCAGTTAAGCGTGCCGCAATAAATTTTACTACCTCCTCAATACAGGCCCACGCAGTAAAGAGGAGTACTCCAGTGGGGATATGAAGTCCTGAGCTTGCTACTTTTTCCAGCACAAAGGCGGGGAAGGTGGCAGCTCCACCTCCGAGGAATGTGGCAAGGATGAGTCCTTTAGGTTCGGGGCGTACGGTATCTTCGCGGAGCCAAAACCACAACCAAATAGCAACGGGGAGTATTCCTCCCAATGCAATGAGCACGATTGATTCTAATGATGAGAGTAGGGCCATGTGGCCGTTATGAGGAGTGAGTGTGCATCTCCTCCGAGCTTACGCACGGAAGGTGAGATTTTTTTCCAAATAGTTTCAGTGACAAAGGGGGTAAATGGATGGAGCAACTTAAGCACTGTTGTTAGTGTTACAACGAGTGTGTATCGTGCACTTACTGCGTCTTCGTCAGAACCATTTTTAAATCGTAGCTTACACTCCTCAATCATTTTATCAGCAAAGGAGTGCCATACATAGTGATATAACTTTTCTCCCGCAAGATGGAAGCGGAATTGTTCAATATCTTCTGTCACTTCCTTACTGAGTGCGGAGAGTTCCTTAAGGTGTGTGGCATCCGATTCAACAAGCTGTGGTTTTTCTTTGATTGGTGCTTCATCAAAACGTTCAAGTACAAAGCGCGCGATATTCCAGAGCTTATTTGCAAAGTGTTTATATCCGCGCACTTTATCCAGCGAGAGCGCAAGGTCGGTCCCGGGAGTGTTGCCAATAATGAGTGCAAGGCGGAGTGCGTCAGTACCAAACTCTTGCATAACCGTAAGTGGGTTAATGACATTCCCTTTACTCTTACTCATTTTTTGTTTTGAGGGGTCGCGCACCAGTCCATGGAGGTACACGGTGTGGAAAGGAGCTTTCCCTGTACGGTAGAGTCCGAGCATAACCATACGTGCTACCCAAAAGAAGAGGATGTCGTAGGCTGTTTCCATTACGCTTGTTGGGTAGAATGTGCGGTAGTCGTCACTCTCTGGGTACCCCAGTGTTGCAAATGGCCACTGTCCAGATGAAAACCATGTGTCAAAGGTGTCTGGGTCATCAATCAAATCACTATTGCAGCTGGGGCAAGAGGTGAGTGATTGGTCTCCACTACCAAAATCACACGAGGTACAAATTTTTGCAGGGATAGGGATGCCCCACGCAATTTGTCGGGAGATATTCCAATCTCGAATATCAGTAAGCCACTTATTAAAAACTTTTGCTGAGTATTCGGGGATAATACGCACTTCACCCTTTTCCACTGCTTCAAGAGCCCGATCTGCAAGTGGACGCATTTTTACAAACCATTGTGGCAAAATACGTGGCTCAAGTGTTTTATTGCATTTATAGCAGGTGCTGATTGTGTGCTCATAGGGTTCTTCTTTAACTAAGAGGCCGTGTTCACGTAAATCGTTTGCTATGGCTGTGCGTGCCTCATCAATTTTCATCCCTGCATATTTTCCTGTTTTTTCATTGAGTTTCCCGTACTGATCTATTACCTCTGGCATAGGGAGCTGGTGCCTCATACCAAAATCAAAGTCATTAGCATCGTGCGCTGGTGTAATTTTTAATGCGCCAGTTCCAAACTCTGGGTCTACCATAGGGTCCGCAATAACACGGAGTTCCATTATACCGATAGGGGTCTGTGCGGTTATGGTTGTGCCTATAAATTGAGTGTAGCGTGCATCGTCGGGGTGTACTGCTACCGCAACGTCACCGAACATAGTTTCGGGGCGTACCGTTGCTACTACCAATGGCCCATACTGGAGGTAGTAGAGGGTATCAGTCTGTGTCTGAGAGGCGGTCTCAAGATCGGAAAGGGAGGTCTGATGTTTGGTACACCAGTTTACAATACGCTTTCCTCTGTAGATAAGTCCATCGTTAAAAAGTGCTCGAAACGTGTCATACACCACAGCAATAATCTCGGGATCAAGGGTAAATTTTTCTCGTGACCAATCGCAAGAGGCACCGAGTGAGCGTACTTGCGACTCCATGTTTGCCTTGTTCTCTAAGGTGAAAGCTAATATTTCCTTATAGAGATCTTCTCTTTTCATACCAAAACGAGTGCGCCCTTCTTTCTCTAGCTTTTTTTCATAGACTACTTGTGTCTCAAATCCCGCATGATCAGCACCGGGGAGCCATAATGTTTTATATCCCGCCATACGACGGTACCGAATCATAATATCTTGGAGTGTAGTACCTAAGGCATGCCCAACGTGGAGGTTACCGTTTGCATTTGGTGGAGGCATTAGTATGGTAAAAGGGGTGCCATTACCTTGTGGTGCAAAGGCGCCATTCTTTTCCCACTCAGCATAAATAGTCTCCTCATGCTCATTTGGGTTGTAGGGTTTTTGGAATATCGGATCCATGGTGCTTATCCTATCAAACTAAATCTCTTTATTACAGTGAGAGAATTCCGTTTGCCTGTATGGGGATGTGCTCGTATCCGCGCTCGTGCGCAAGGTATGCCGCCGCCGCAATCATTGCTGCGTTGTCTCCTGTGTACTCATGGTGGGGGAGGAATAGAGCAATCCCTTCTGTCTGTGAAAGTTCCTCACACGCTTTTCGTAGGCGTGTGTTTGCAACAACCCCACCACCAACTAGTAAGGTGTGCGCCTTGTAGCTCTCTAGCGCGCGTTTTGTTTTTGAAATGAGTACCTCGATGACTGATGATTCAAACTCGTGTGCAAGTGCTACACGTAGAGATTCATCAGTAATCAACTCTGGGTGTTGCCATGTTGCATACAGTACGGCAGTCTTTAATCCCGAGAATGAAAAATCATAATCATTCGAGTGGAGCATTGGGCGGGGAAGGGTGAGTTCCTGTTCCGTGCTGTGTGAGCGCTGTGCTGCAAGTTGTGAGAGTGCTGGGCCGCCTGGGTAGGGGAGACCAAGAGTGCGCGCGACTTTATCAAATGCCTCACCCGCGGCATCATCTCGAGTGCGCCCAATCAGCTCGTACTGTCCCCATCCATTCATTACTATAAGTTCAGTGTGTCCGCCAGACACAAGGAGTCCTATCGCGGGAAAGGCAACACTCGCCTGTTCCTTAAGGAGTACTGAGACAAGGTGTCCCTCCATGTGGTTAGCGGGAATAAGTGGTACCCCCCATTTTTTTGCTAACTCTTGTGCGGTGTTGATACCAACCCATAGTGCTGGCTCAAGTCCTGGGCCGACAGTAACTGCAATTGCATCAATATCCTTTGTTTGAAATTTTGATTTTTCTAATGTCGCCTCTATTACTGGGTGTATGTTTTGTGTGTGTTCACGTTTAGCAAGGGTTGGATACACACCACCATATGGACGATGGATATCTATTTGTGAATGAACAATAGAGGAATGCACGGTAAAAACTGGCGAAAGTGCGCCTCCTGCCGCCTCTATTACCGCCGCCGCCGTCTCGTCGCAGCTCGTCTCTATTGCTAAGATACGCATCTATGGACTATATCATGTACTCTTGAATAAGTGGCTAAACACGGTATACTGCGAAAGCATATGTGGAAATCACGACTAATCGCCCTCCTTATTCTTGTTGTCGGTCTTGGTGTTGGGTACTTTGATTACTCTTCACAGCATGGACAAAGTCAGTGGACTAATTTCCCTTTCCGTCTCGGTCTTGATCTCTCGGGAGGCTCACATTTAGTGTATGAGGCAGATACTTCAGCTATCTCAACTGCGGATATTTCCGATGCAATGAATGCACTCCGTGGTGTGATTGAGCGACGCGTAAACCTCTTTGGGGTTGCCGAATCAATTGTCCAAGTTGAGGGAGGTGGAATAGCTGGTGAGGGTGTACGACGTCTCATTGTTGAACTCCCTGGTGTGACTGACGTAAACGCAGCTGTTGCTCTCATTAATAAAACACCTAACCTTGCATTTAAAACTGAACGACCCGCTGGTCCTGAGAAAGATACGATAAATGCAGCATGGAAAGCGGCGCAAGATAAGATTGCTACTGGACAAGTTGTAAACGTTGAAGACGACCCACTCTTGAAGCAGGACCCTAATTATATTGATACGACACTCACTGGTCGTTTCTTGAAGCGCGCTCAGGTGACTTTTAATCAGAATGCGATTTCTCCCTCAGTCTCGCTTGAGTTTAATAGTGAGGGTACAAAACTTTTTGCCGATATTACTAAAGCAAATGTGGGGAAGCGGGTTGCCATTTATCTGGATGGGGCACCAATCTCTGAGCCAACAGTAAATGAGGAGATCCGTGATGGTCGCGCTGAAATCTCTGGTCAATTTACACTTGATCAGGCAAAACAATTAACCCGTGATTTAAACTTGGGGGCACTCCCTGTACCCATTAAGTTGGTTTCCACACAAACGATTGGTGCCACACTTGGCTCTGATGCGGTGAGTAAGGGAGCTCGAGCAGGATTATATGGGCTTATGGCTATTATGATTTTCCTCGTGTTGTGGTATCGCTTACCAGGACTCCTCGCCTCTATTGCGCTTGGTATCTACACAGCGCTTGTGCTCGCACTCTTTAAACTCATTCCAGTAACACTTACCTCTGCGGGAATTGCCGGCTTCATCCTCTCCTTAGGTATTGCTGTTGATGCGAATGTGCTTATCTTTGAGCGTATGAAGGAGGAACTCCGTGGAGGAAAAGAGCTGGGTGAGGCGATTGAAGACGGCTTTAAGCGTGCATGGCTCTCTATCCGCGACTCAAACATATCAAGCCTTATCACGGCAGTCATTCTCTTCTGGTTTGGTGAAAGTTTGATTGAGGGATTTGCGCTTACGTTTGCTATTGGTGTGTTGATCTCACTCTTTTCCGCAATTGTGATTACTCGAGTACTGTTGCGCGCAACGGGCGTTCACCATTCGAACGCTGTGACACGATTTTTCTTTAGTTCAGGGATTTTTAAACAATAAGTATGATTATCGTTAAGCATCGATTTATATTTCTTTCCATCGCGGCGCTCATGGTGATTGCCTCGTGGGGAGCTGTGGCGTACTTTGGCCTTAATCTGGGCATCGATTTTACTGGTGGCGCTATCCTTGAGGTTGGCTATCCTTCGGCAGCTGTGCGACCAACAGTAGCGGTGATGAAGGAGTCGCTTGCAACAATAGAGCGTAGTGATATCACCGTTCAGCCCTTGGGAGATGATAGTTATGTGATGCGTGCAAAAGATATCTCAGTCGCAGATAAAGACCTCATTACACAAACAGTTTCTGCATCAGGCACACCAGCAACAGTAAAACGGTTTGACTCCATTGGCCCTTCCATCGGTTCAGAATTAGGTACTAAAGCACTCCTTGCTATTGGTCTCGTTCTCCTCCTGATTATTGCTTACATCGCGTTTGCCTTCCGCAAGGTCTCACGTCCTGTTGCCTCATGGAAGTATGGTATTGCCGCTATTATTGCGTTGGTGCACGATATTAGCATTCCTATCGGTCTCTTTGCCTACCTTGGCTATGTACGTGGAGCCGAAGTGAACTCACTCTTCCTCACCGCGCTCCTCGCCATCCTCGGTCTCTCAGTCTCTGACACGATTGTGGTGTTTGATCGTATCCGTGAGAACTTGCAACGTCGTGTCGCAACAACCTTTAGTGACACAGTGGGGATTAGTTTAAATCAAACCTTTGTTCGTTCACTCAACACCTCGCTTACTACCTTAATTGCTTTGTGTGGCGTGTACTTCCTCGGTGGGGAATCTACCAAAGATTTTGCACTCGCACTCATTGTAGGTATGGCAGCAGGAACCTACTCCTCGCTCTTCATTGCCTCACCGCTCCTTGTCCTCTTCTCGGGAGAAGGGAAGAAGAAGTAGATTGACTTGTGATTGTTGTGTGCTAAGGTAGCTCCCGGAACGGTGGAGCCGTAGCTCAGCTGGTTAGAGTGCCGTCACGTTAAGGCGGAGGTCCTAGGTTCAAATCCTGGCGGCCCCACCAACCTCGCTTTTAGCGGGGTTTTTGTTTGCTTGACTCTGGGGGGGGCAGATACTTGACAGGTAGCCTTTATAGGTGTATAATTATAGATAGATACATTGAAAAAGTAAGGTATAGAGCCAGTTTTTGACCCTGCGTGCAGGTGAGAGAACGGCCAACCCTTAACTCACGGGCAGTGAGGAGTCCACAGGCTATTAGCCTAGAGGAGTACGGTCATGAAATACGGCACCCTAACGTTAGGTCAGGTTGAGGCAGTAATGAACAAGCTCGGCGGCATGGAGGGAGTGGAAAAATTCCTCCGCGGTGAGGTGGAAGTGAGAGTCACAAAACACCTCATCAACTGCTCTGCCGACCCCCTCATCCCCAACAACTGGACTGTGGAGGAACACCAGAAAGGTGGGGAGTTTGAATGGAATCCTGATTCCCTCACGCTGTACCTTTCCGAAGAGCAGAAGCAGAAATGGGTCACTGGTCGTACCTTGCGAGAGGAACTCAAAGGCAAGCCTGTTCTGAACGCTTGTGTTTTGGACTACCTCCTCGCTCACCCCGAGATCATTCCCAAAGAGTGGAAAGGTAAGGCGGTGTTCTTCTGGGGCACTATCTACCGCGACTCGGGTGGCTACCTGTCTGTCTGTTACCTCTGTTGGTCTGGCGACAGGTGGGACTGGGATCGCAGCTGGCTCGGCGAAGACTGGGGTGCTGCCGGCCCCGCGTTGCTCCTCGCGAGTTCGCCTGCCTGCCGGCAAGGCGGGCAAGTAGTTCTCTCTGGCCCCGATTCACTAATTAGTGAATCGGGGCCTTTTTCATCGCTTGACTCTCACTAGTGGGTCTGTATAATACGTTGGCGTACTTTGACAATTGGAAAGCCAAAATAAACACAATATCCAAAGATCCAAAATAGGAGGAGCGGGAGAGCACTTTCTCTCTTGCTCCATTCTTCTGTAAATATAATTTAGAGTTTGATCTTAGCTCAGGATGAACGCTGGCGGCGTGGATAAGGCATGCAAGTCGAGTGGGTTTAGACCCACGGCAAACGAGGTAGTAACACGTAGGAACATTCCCTCAAGTCGGGCATAACTAGTCGAAAGATTAGATAATTCCCGATAGTCTCGCGAGAGTAAAGATTTATCGCTTGAGGAGTGGCCTGCGCAGTATCAGCTAGTTGGTAGAGTAATAGCCTACCAAGGCAATGACGCTTAGGGGAGGTGAGAGCCTG
>Ga0210057_1001275_pt1 | contig 38711 bp, 48 predicted proteins | sample CryGeyCG2114_010_2_FD_183968 | JGI IMG/M metagenome (GOLD analysis project Ga0210057, IMG submission 183968) | Groundwater microbial communities from aquifer - Crystal Geyser CG10_big_fil_rev_8/21/14_0.10 (SPAdes) (version 2) | ecosystem: Environmental > Aquatic > Deep subsurface > Groundwater ... | reverse complement strand
GACCATGCGGTTCGTATTATTAACGAAAAGCCGAGGAGAATCCTCGGCTATCGTTCCTCACGTGAAGAGGCCGTACGATTGGGTATTATTAAAAGTGAGAGTGTCCTAATTCAGGGGTGAATTTGCATGGATACTCATGGCGAGAGTATAAAGCCATCAGACGAGGCTGTCAAGTGTCCTCAAGAATGACGCGTTCAAACTGGTTTGAAGCATGTTTTGTGCTACAATATACGCAATGGTTATCACGCATCATGGGGGGCAGTGCTTCAAGGTCACCTTCGGTGACCTGACGCTCGTGTTCGACCCGATCGGCAAGGGGGCGACACTCCAATCGGTACGATTTGGCGCTGACATCGCGCTCGTCTCGCGCAACCACCCCGACATGAATGGCGTCGCCGAGGTCTCCTACGGCGAGAAGGTGCCCTTCGAGATTGCTGGACCCGGAGAATATGAACGGCAAGGCATTGTGGTGCAGGGTTTCCTGTCACAGAGTACGTATGGGTTGCCCAAGGGAGAGAGCGCCGCGATCAACACGATCTACTCGGTCAACATTGAGGACATGACGCTCGTGCACCTCGGCGCGCTCATCGATGAAGACCTACCGAAAGAGGCACGAGAAAACATTGATGATATCGACGTGCTCTTTGTGCCGATTGGTGGCGATGGCGTGCTCGCGCCGGGTGCCGCGCACGAGCTCGCGGTCTCGCTCGAACCCAAGATTATTGTCCCGATGCATTGGAGCGGCCTCGGGCAGGAGAAGGCACTCGACACCTTCCTCAAGGCCTCTGGCAACGGGAGTGAGAAGGTAGACAAGCTCACGTTGAAGAAACGGGATCTTGCCGGCAAGGATGGGAGTATAATCGTGATAACGCCTAATAAGCCATGAAGACGCTCGGCGAGCACGTAACGCATTTGAAGACCAAGCCGCACCACGTACGCAAGCGTGTTGCCGTGGGCGTCGCAAGTGTGGTGACTGGTCTGGTCGCCATCGCGTGGCTCGCCGTCTCGATCTCGACGAACGCGTTCGCCATCCAGGGGAGCACCTTTGCTGAGAGCACGAGTCAGGGCGCGGTGGTGCAGACGGTCACCGAGCGACCCAACGCAAATCTCGCGGGCGCTGCGGCCACCGTGCCAGACACCGATGGTCCGTCACGCATCGAGATTGTCAACGTCGCGACGACCTCGTCTGCAACGTCATCTCACGCAGAGCCAACGATCATCCCGTTTTAATACTCTATGGCGCGCAGTAAAAGTACCCCAGATACGAGTGAGGCAGGAGCGCCCATAGCGGCCAACGTGATCACACAACCCATCGTCACAGAGATGCGGCAGTCGTACATCGACTACGCAATGACGGTTATTACCGGGCGCGCATTGCCAGACGTACGCGATGGGCTGAAGCCGGTGCACCGACGCATCCTCTATGCCATGAAGGACATGGGGCTTGTCCCGGGCGCCAAATTCCGCAAGTCGGCAACGGTCGTCGGTGAGGTGCTTGGTAAGTATCACCCGCACGGCGACACGGCGGTCTACGACTCTATGGCCAAGATGGCACAAGAGTTCTCTCACCGATATCCGCTCGTGTTGGGGCAGGGTAACTTCGGCTCGATCGACGGCGATTCTCCAGCCGCGATGCGTTATACCGAGGCCAAGATGTCTCGCATCTCTGAGGCACTGCTCGCTGATCTGGAGAAGGAGACCATCACCTGGAACCCCAACTATGACGCAACGAGAGAGGAGCCGAGCGTGTTGCCTGCGGCACTCCCCAACCTTTTGTTGAACGGTACCCTCGGCATCGCCGTCGGGATGGCGACCAGCGTCCCACCACACAACCTGCGTGAGGTGGTCGACGCTACGGTGCACCTTATCGATAGCCCCGATGCCACAACCGACGACCTGCTCGAATTTGTGAAGGGGCCGGACTTCCCGCTCGGTGCCGTTGCCTTTAATCAGACGGATATCAAGCACGCCTACAGCTCCGGGCGCGGGCCGGTGGTGGTGCGTGGCGAGGCAGAGATCGTGGATGATGGCAAGAAGGAGAGCAAGATTGTGATTACATCGATCCCGTATCGTGTAAACAAGAGCGAGCTCATTACGCGCATCGCCGAGCTGGTCCAGGATAAGAAGATCGAGGGTGTTCGTGACCTCCGCGATGAGTCTACCGCGGACATTCGGGTGGTCGTGGAGCTGAAGGGCACGGCGCACCCACAGGCCGTGTTGAACGCACTCTACAAGCACACCGAGCTCGAGAGCACCTTCCACTACAACATGCTTGCGCTCGTCGACGGTGTGCCTGAGACGCTTTCCCTGCAGGGGATGTTGCACCACTTCATCGAGCACCGCCAGGAGGTGGTCAAACGCCGCACCGAGTATGACTTGCGCCAAGCCGAGGCGCGAGAGCATATCTTGCTCGGGCTCTGTAAGGCGCTCGATCACATCGACGAGGTCATTGCCATTATTAAGAAGTCCGCGGATATCCCGACGGCCTCTGCGGCATTGCAAAAGAAATTTGGCTTCTCGGTATTACAGGCCGCGGCGATACTTGAGATGCGTCTCTCGAAGCTCGCTGGGCTCGAACGCAAGAAGCTCGAAGACGAGCTCGCTGAGGTGCAGGCGCTTATCAAGAAGCTCAAGGATATCCTCTCATCGGCGAAGAAGATCCTCGCGGTTGTGCGCAAGGAACTCATTGAACTGGCCGAGAAATACGGAGATGAGCGGCGCACGCGTATTGTGAAGGGTGGCGTGCAGAACATCTCGGTCGAGGACTTGGTGCCCGACGAAGAATCGATGCTCTTGTTGACCCGAGGGGGCTACGTGAAGCGCACCAACCCAAATGAATATAAGAGCCAGAAGCGAGGCGGCGTTGGAGTCGTCGATATCGCAACCAAAGAGGAAGACGTGGTGACGCTCTTCCTGGTGGCGAATGCGCACAGCGACTTGCTGTTCTTTACCGACCTTGGGAAGGCCTATCAGCTCAAGATGTATGAGATACCAGAGGGCAAGCGCGCGACCAAGGGCAAGAGTGTGATGAACTTTCTCTCGCTCGCAGGCGACGAGAGTGTGACGTCGATCCTTGTGGTGCCGAAGGGGGCGGCGCTCGATGCGTCGTCGGTCGCCTTTGTGACCGAACAGGGCGTTGTGAAGCGCGTGGCGGCCAAGGCGTTCGCCGATGTGAGGCGCTCGGGCATCATTGCGATCAATTTGCAGAAGGGCGATCGTCTTGTCTCGGCGAACCTTGCCGCCGAGGGCGACACGGTATCGATTGTGACGGCCAAGGGCCAATCGATCCGATTTGATACTGAGGACGTGCGAGAAATGGGACGCACCGCGGGCGGTGTGCGCGGCATGAGCGTGAAAAAGGGCGATCGCGTAGTCTCGGCCGAAGTCATCCCCGCACTACAAGCAAAGGATGCATCGTTGCTGGTGCTCATGAGCAAGGGGTATGGGAAGCGCACGGCCATGGCCGAATACAAGGTGCAGGGTCGAGGCGGGTCGGGGATCAAGACAGCCGAGGTGACGCCGAAAACCGGCGAGATTATTGGCGCCAAGGTAGTTTTCGATAAAAAGGAGGATGGTGAAGAAGAGATCGTCGTGATTTCGAAGAAAGGACAAGTGATCCGCACACCGATATCCACGATTTCGCAACTCTCGCGTGCCACGCAAGGAGTGCGTGTCATGCGCCTCTACGAGGGTGACTCCATCGCCTCCATGGTTGCGCTCTAACAATTTATTGAGTTGGCAGTCGGGAAGGGTCAATTCTAAAGGCTGCGTTTGGTTTAATGCGCTCATGATTCTTGTCTACCTCTTGCTGTTTGCGTCCTTGCGATAAAAATACAAGGTTGAACCTCGTACGCAATCCAGGACAAGGTTAAACCTTGTCCTAGCGAGGGGGGTGGGTTTGCGTGAGTTGGGTAGGTAGGGGTAGGATGAAATTTGGCCCCGATCTTTTTAGGACGATTAGAAAGAAATTTATGGGCCTACAAGGGAGTCGGTATGCCGCGAACACTCGACGAAAAGCTGGACGAACTGGAAAGATTCGGCGAGCCTTACGTGCTCGTTTTCGATCCGCGACTGACTGAGCCCGTTCGGCTCAGCGTCGGCCGTGGAGATTTCGGGAACGCGGAGATCTGTGTCCATGCCCACAGTAGACACGTGGTTGTCGACACGGTTCTCGTCAAGCTCGCGAGGCGCGACGGCCGACAGCAGACGATGCCGCTTCCGTAGACCGGGCTACGGGCCGGCTCCGTACGGAGCCGGCCCGGGACGCAAGCATAGGTTTTTGTTGATTGCGCACGACGCTTGTCGTGCGCGTGTTATTTTATAGACATGAATGCATCGTTTAGCGATCCACGCGAGAACGTGCTCCAGATGGGTGTGGTAGAGGGGATGCGCGTTGCTGACCTCGGTGCTGGCGCAGGACACTATGCCCGCGCCGCCGCGGGTGTCGTTGGTCACGAGGGCAGGGTGTATGCAATAGATGTGCAAGAAGATGTCCTGAAACACATCAAGAACAATGCTCACGATACGCACAAAGGGATTATCGAGACGGTCTGGGGTGACATCGAGAAGTTGGGGGGCACGCACCTGCGAGACGCGTCAATCGATCTCGCGATACTTGCGAACACACTCTTTCAGGTCGAGAACCGAGAGGGTTTGATTGCAGAGATACAGCGGATCTTGAAGCCAGGGGGGACGCTTGCGGTGATCGACTGGTCAGGTAGCTTTGGCGGGATGGGCCCGAGCGCAGAGAACATTGTGTCAGAGACGGACGCCGAAGCAATTTTCACTCATGCTGGATTCACAAAAAAGAAGTCATTTCCTGCAGGGCCGCACCACTATGGTGTTATATTTAGCATACAGAGCGCATGAAGATCTCCCTCTTTCAAGGCATACTCATCGGCGTCTTTGGTATCGCCGCGTTTGCAGGACTGTTTGTCTTCGCGACCTACAGTAGCACTGGCACGCAGGCCGATGGTGTCGGGACGGTGCTCATATGGGGTACGCTCCCCAAAGATCAAGTAAACGGCATCCTCCTCGAGGTGACGAAGCTCGACACCAGCATGAAGAGCGTCACCTATAAGCAGAAGGCCCCACTCACACTCGCCAACGAACTTTCTGCGGCCATCGCGACGAACGAAGCACCAGATCTTGTACTCGCCTCTCAGGAGGAGTTGCTCAGCCTCGCGCGCTTCATGCAGGTGATACCGAGTGCGAAGCTCTCGCAGAGCGCTTTCACCAACAGTTTCGTGGACGAGGCCGGACTCTTTGCGGAGCCTAACGGCGCGGGGTATTACGGGGTCCCGTTCCTTGTCGACCCGCTCGTCCTCTTCTGGAACAACAACATTCTGGCGTCAAACGGGGTCGCCAAGCCGCCGACCACGTGGGATGCGCTCACGGGACTTGTGCCGAATCTTGCGGTGCTCACACCGACACATCAAATCCAGCGCGGGCTCATCGCACTCGGGACCTACAATAACGTGCACAACGCGCGCGGCATTCTCTCAGCGATTTTTCTGCAGTCGAACGTGCCCATGACCACCTACGCTTCTACGGGGCACGTGGCGGCAGACCTGGGCGGAAGTGCGGCAAAGGGCACACCGCCAGGGCAGGCGGTGCTTGGGTTCTATACACAGTTTGCAGACCCCACCAAGGTTTCCTACACCTGGAACGGGTCGCTCCCCGACTCAGAGCACGCGTTTCAGACTGGCGATCTGGCGCTCTATGTCGGGTATGGGTCAGAGGCGCGCACACTTGCGGCGCTGAACCCGAACCTTGATTTTAGCGTCGCGCCTCTCCCGCAGCCCGGTACCGCCACGATAAAGATTACGTATGGGCTTGTATACGCCTTCATGATCCCTCGGGGAGCGAAGAACTCGAGTGGCGCATTCCAAGCCGCGGCACTGCTGAGCAATTCTGCGGAGCAGGCGATCGCCTCCGCGGCGACGGGTATGGCACCGGCATCGCGTAACGCACTTACCGCGACCGCACCAGACGCGGCAACTGCGGTGGCCTACCGCTCGGCGCTTTACGCCCGCGGCTGGCTGTCCCCAAGTCCAGACAGCGTGGATCAGGTATTTTCTACTATGATAGGGAATGTAGTGAGTGGGAAGTCAGAACCGAGTGCCGCACTCAGTACCGCGGAGGGGGCCCTCAGCCTGCTGTTACTTAAATGAACAACACAACCAGTATCACGTTGCTCGGACTCGCGCTGATGGCGTTTGCTGTCGTGGGTGGGTCCAGCGCCTCTGCGGCTAGTCAGACCTATACCGGCGTGTGTGTTGATGACTCCGCGCTGGTGCAATCGAGCGGATCGCAATATAGCCTCTGTAGCGACGTGGTGGCGCGTAACTGCCCCGGGGGTGTTGTTGTGTCAAAAACTCCAGCCTCCACCGGCTTTCAGATTACATGCACAGTGCCAGACGAATCGCCAACCCAAACCTGTGACCCTGCCTTCACATCCTGCGCTCCTGGCACGATTGCGCCAGACGGGAGCATCAATACTAGTGAGATCGGTACCTCGAGCGGCACCTGTAACCCGGCGGTAGAGAATTGTCCAAGCGCGACGGGCGCAACCAACAACCCACCAACCAATGGAGGCTCGGGCTCTGCGAGCGCTGGCACCGTGGGCAACTCGGCAGTGGGTACGAATACCGCCAACCCTAATAATGGGGCCGAGGATGTGCATCTCCTGAATCCGTTGGGATCTGGCTCAACCGATCTCGAATCCTTTCTCAACAGCATTCTTGATTTTGTCATACGCATTGGCACGATTGTGGTGGTAATTATGATGGTGTATGTCGGGTTCAAGTTTGTCACGGCACAGGGCGATCCGGGTGAGATCTCAAAAGCACGTGAGATGCTGTTGTGGACGGTGGTGGGGGCACTTATATTACTGGGCGCCAAGGCATTAGCGGGCGGTATTGCGGCGACGGTCAGGGCGCTCTCTGTCGGCGGATAATGCTATGACATTTGCCGAATTTGTGGGGAGTGGTTCGACAGGGGTAGTTGGTCTCATCAATGTATTTGTCGTGCCAGCGCTTCTCGCGCTCTCGTTTCTCGCCTTCATTTGGGGCACCGTTAGTCACTTCTTCATCCACGGCGGAGAGGAGTCGAGCCGCGCGGAGGGGCGGCAGTTCATGCTCTGGGGGCTCATAGGGCTCGTCTCCATAATCGCCATTTGGTCGTTCGTGTGGATTGTGTTATCCACGCTCGGCATTCGCCCCGCGGCCTAACGTGTCATACTGAGAGCATATGAAATCAATCACGCGCGCTATCGCCTTACTCTCTGTAACGATCTTCCCGACACTTGCCTTAGCGGCCACCACGATCGTTGGAGGCACCTCAGGGGGTAGTAGCTTTTTTGGCATATCCTTCGGAGGCAACTGGTCTGTGGGAGGGTGTGCGAGCACCATCTGTGGCATAGCCAACACGATCCTCTACCTCATTAATAATGTCTTGGTGCCGGTACTCTTCGCGGTGGCGTTCATCTTCTTCCTCTATGGTATCGCGAAGGCCTATATTTTCTCGCAAGGTGAGCCGGAGAAGGTCTCCGAGGGCCACCGCCTCGTCTTGTGGGGCATCATTGCGTTCGCAATCATGATTTCGATCTGGGGTCTCGTGAACATCGTTGCAAACACCTTTGGACTCAATGGCTCATACATCCCTGAGTTTCCTAGATCCTACTAATGCATGTCCGCTCGTAACCCAGGTCTATTGAGTCGGCTCGACGTTCTGTTAGTCTCGCTTGCCGGACTCATCCTCCTTACCGGTGCGGGCTTCGCTACAAGCGCGCGTGCGGTCGAGACATACCCTGCTGGATCGGTGGCCGCACAGTGTCTCGACACCTGTCCGGGAAATTGTGTCGTTGTTAACGCCAACGACGCGATATGTGAGACGACGACCGGTGGGACCGGGCAAAGCGTGAATGCGACACCGGTGCCGCCGAATGCGCTGCCTGGGCAAGACGCGGGGGGTAACACTGTGACGAGCGGCGGCTCGGGCGGCGCCGCTGGCTCGGTGACAGAGACGCCGCGAGGTGTCGACTTCACGTACATCGGCGGGTACTTCGATGATTTTCTCACTGTCGTGAACGATATATTGGTGCCGTTACTTATCGGCATCGCGTTCATCACCTTCCTGTATGGGGTGTACAAGTATTTTATTCTCGGTGCCGATGACGAAGCAGAGCTCGAGACAGGGAGACAGTACGTCCTGTGGGGCATTATTGGCTTCGTGGTGATCGTATCCGTGTGGGGCATTGTCTGGATTCTTCTCACCACCTTTAGTCTCGTGCCAGGAGGCTACGCACCCCCGCCGCCGGTGCTCTAGGTGCGCCGTGGGAGACTATCCACATGCGAGCGGTGCGGCGCTACAGCTGGACGGAAGAGTAGGTATACTTAGTACTGTTATAAACACTTATCGATCCTATGAAAAAAGCATTCTCATTCGCCACCTTCGCACTCCTCGCCCTACCGCTCCTCGCCTCGGCGCAGGCGGTCAACAATATTTCTGATGCGGGTTCACTCATCATCAACATCATCAACAAGGTCGTGGTGCCGGTGCTCTTTGCCCTGGCGTTCATTGTGTTCCTCTGGGGCGCGTTTAATACGTTCATCCTCGGCGCCAACTCGGAAGATGTGAAGGACAAGGGCAAGAACCTCATGTTGTATGGCCTCATCGGGTTCTTCGTTATGGTGTCCATCTGGGGATTGGTAAACGTGCTTACTGGTACGGTGACATTCGGCAATAATACTGGCCCAGGGGATACGCCAAGCGCGGGTGTGCAGATCGGCGGCTAGAGCGAATGTCCGTACTCAATGATTTCTTAGCGAAGGTTGTTGTTCAGATTATCAATCCGCTCATCTTGTTGCTCACTGCAGGGGCATTTGCGGTGTTTGTGTGGGGGGCGTTCCGACTCGTTCTGAACGCGGGCGACGCTGCAAAGAGGGAGGAGGGTCGTAGCGCGATTGTCTGGGGCATCGTGGGGTTCGTCATTATCTTTGGCGTCTACGGCATATTAAACTTCGCCCTACACACATTCGGGCTTGACTCAGTACAGAAAATTTCGCAGTAGACGAGCGCTATTCGCTCGCCAGATCCTCTGCCGTCTCCATCATTAGTCGGTCGAGCTTTTCCCCGGCAGTAGCTTCTGCGGCATCAATGCGTTTCATTGACCCCTCTATGCTTGCTATGGCCTCGTTGGCCTCTGCTTCAACACGGTCGATTTCTGCACGAGCCTTGTCACCAATGGCGCGCGTCCTTGCGGCCGTCTCGGCTACACGTGCGTTGATTGAGTCGAGCGTCGCCTGCGTCTCTGGGTCAAGTGCCTTGTCCTGGCTGTTGTCTGTGGTAGTCATGATTGTTCGGTGGCGTGTGCACTAATAAAGGCCTTCACGTCACTGTTAAATTCGACTGGCATAGGTGTATGCATCCTTTTATAATATGCGCCCACAACGTCCATGAAGCTCTCAGCGGTTATTGTAGAATCGGCGCCGAGCTTATACATCTTTGTCAAGACGGCTTGATCGATGTGGCCATTCTCTGGGATGACCGCCTTAGCGTAGGTCTTTGTTAAGTACGCATTCCAATCCTTTATGAGCTCTCGGACTGCAAATTCTTTCGGCTCCTCATCTCCCTCGTCCACTTCTTGGTCGTACTCTGCAATTGATTCGCTTTCTCGCCGGGTAGTTCCCTCAATGTCTTCGCGCTCGCGAGAGCCTTCCTCGCGAGTCCGTGTCTCCACTCCCAGATCAAGCGGCCGCAGGCCCGTTATACGTGCATAACGGTCGCGTCTGTCTCGATAAGGGTTCGCTTGCTGGTCCACGAGACGTATACGCTCTTCGAGTGCTGTTCGTCTCGCGAGATATGGTTCGAGCTGTGTGCGCAACATCTCTCTGGTAGCCACGTTCGTCGCCTTCTCTTGCACGTACATCTTCTTTACCTGTCGCGGCGAATAACCCATCGCGAGAAGCATCTCCTCGGTCTCAGCGATCTGCCGATCGGTCGCGTCAAGTTCACGAAGCTGTTCCTGTTGTGCCGCCTCAGCGTCGCTAATGGCCTGGTTCACGCTCTCCTTGCAAGAGCTGAGGAACTCGAGTTTCTTCTCTATCGGACCAAGCTCGGCGTCATAGTTCGAAATCATTTCATTTGCGATCTGGTCGCGCGCGTTGATGTGCTTTGCTAGTTTGCGCTCTTGCGACTCAAACCGACTCTGAATCGGGTCGCGCTTGCTCGCTATATTTGCAATCTGACGATCAAAATTCTTAATCGCTAGCTCCATCATCGTCGTACCCGGCATGCCTTGGCGCTTGAGGTTATCAATGGTCCTGCGTAGCGACTCCTTGTTCTGGGTAAGCATTTTGGTTTGCATGTCAAAGACATCGAGCTTGCCCTTAAGCACAGCCGTTTTCTTCTCGTGTTTGTTGGCCCAGAACTGGCTGTATCCGATCTCTGTCTTCGCAACCGTTCTGAGACCCAGATCGGTCGCGTATCGTTTCGTACCATCCCAGAGAGCTCCTGGCGCGCCCAACACCTTTTCGTAAGCCTGGTATAGGATATTTTTGCCCTTGTCGGACATGCGCTCAAAAAAGCCTTTGCCAGAATCACTCAACCCCATAACCTCTGCGGTAGGCGCCACCTCAACTGCCGGCTCGATGGTTGTGGCCTCTCCAGCTCCTGCTGCCGCTTCGCGTTCCGCTCGACGAGCGGCCTTACCGTTTGGTTTACCTTCTCGACTCATGTGCAATGATATTACGCATAAAAATCCCGACCATTTCAGTATACTACGATTTATTTTTGCAAGGCTCGCCTTTACCCTGTGCCGAGGAGAGGACCGCGACTCAGTCTCAAGGTGCTAAAATGAGCCTATGACAAAGATTTCTGTACTGTCTGATGTTCATCTGCTCGACGAGGCAAAAAAGTGCATCAAAGAGCTTTCTGCAGAAGCAGTAACTTTCCCGGACGGAGAAAACGAAGATCTCGAGGCGTTGGTTTCTAGAACCGGCGACGCCGAAATTATTTTGGTCAGTCCACGCACCAAGATCACGCAGCTATACCTGGAGCGCTGTCCCGGAGTAAGGTACATCGGCGTGTGTGGGACTTCCCTCACAAATCTCGATGTAAACGCTCTTGCGCAACGTGGCGTTGTCTACACCAACGTCAAGGATTACGGTGACGAACCAACGGCCGAGTTCATTTTCATGCAGCTCGCGCGTTTGTTACGCGGTGTCGGAAACTATCAATGGAAAACCGAGCCACATGAGTTGATGGGCAAGGCCATCTTCATCATCGGATTGGGTGCGCTGGGGCAGGCGATAGCGCGCCTCGCACTCGCATATAAAATGCAGGTCCACTATTTTAGCCGTACGCGCAAGAAAAAATGAGAGGACAGGGGCCTCGTTTTTCGAGAATTAAATGAGGCAGCGACGAGTAGCGACATCATCGTGTGCACCGTGCCAACCGATACGTTGATCATGAGGCAAGAACAGTTTGACAGATTACGGCCCGGCTCAATCATAGTTCAGGCGAGCATGGGGACGGTTATGGACGATCGAGCGTTTCGTAAGTGGATTGTACAAGAGGGAAACTTCGCAATTTTTGATTATTCGGCTGGTGAGGCACTATACCTCGCCTATAAGGATCTAGATCGAATCATCTTTCCCAGGATCGTGGCTGGACACACTGTTGAAACGCGGCGTAGGCTTGGCGAGAGGGTTGTGCAAAACATCCAAGCATATCTTGCCTCTTTACAGTAGTTGTGTGTTTATTGTACCAAACTCGCACCTACTTCCAAAACAAATGATGTGGCACGCGCGGAGCGCGTCCTGCATTTCAGCTTCTAAAAAACCGTCTAGTTCTATTCTGGTGCCGGGGAGAGGACTCGAACCTCCATGGGTTGCCCCGCTAGCTCCTAAGGCTAGTGCGTCTACCAATTTCGCCACCCCGACGTACTCCACTTTCACACAATACTATATTCTGCTATATTTTTCTTACGTGCCAGAGGTGCGTCATGTGCGCCTATAGCTCAGTTGGTAGAGCAGCTCCCTCTTAAGGAGACGGTCCCTGGTTCGAGCCCAGGTAGGCGCACCAAATAATCATTACCTTCTTATGTTTCAAAGACTTTTTAACACATTGACTGGGGGAGAGAAGACGACTGCAGTCGAGAATCTCTTCGCGCACAGCACGCCCAGCACCGACTTCTATCTCATGATTGTGCTCTCGGTCCTCATGGCCACGTTTGGGCTGCTTGCCGACAGTTCGGCGGTCATTGTGGGGAGCATGCTCATCGCTCCCATCCTTTATCCGACGCTGGGGCTCGCCATGGGCATGATCATGTCTGACCTGCCACTTACCTCGAAGTCGTTCGCTACCTTGTTTAAGGCCACCTTACTCGCCATCGTGGTCTCGGCGCTTGTGACGCTCCTGTTCTCCTCACAAATCGGCCAGACGAGCGGCGAGATACTCGCACGGACCAAGCCATCACTGCTCTACGCGGCGATTGGTGTTATCGCTGGCTTCGCCGCGGCGTTTGCTATGGCGAAGCCGAAACTGAGTGAGACACTCCCGGGCGTGGCGATCTCTGTCGCACTCGTACCGCCACTGGCAGTGGTGGGTATTGGGCTTGCCCGATTTGATATCAATATGGCAACAAGCTCGCTCCTGCTCTTCATCATTAACGCGGCTGGCGTTGTCTTCGCCGCCGCGACGGTGTTCTCCCTCATGAATTTCTATATAAAGCGCACTGTGGCCGAGGCCACGGTCAAGGAAGAAGAGAAGAAGATAGAACAGGTTGAGGAGAGGGCAGAGACCTCGGCAAAGTAGTGCTTAGGGGGCTCGCTCCGGCCTTCGAGTCCCACGCACACTCCTGTCGTCGTGTGCCGAGGGTGGGACTCGAACCCACACGAGGGTTTTTAGGCTCTCTCAGGATTTTAAGTCCTGTGCGTCTACCATTCCGCCACCTCGGCTGTCGTTTGATGATAGCAGTATCTCTGCTATTGTTTAAGCGCGGCCAGGTGGCGAAGTGGTAACGCAGCGGTCTGCAAAACCGTTATGCGCGGGTTCAATTCCCGCCCTGGCCTCCGTTATTCAGAAGTTCACCCTCACCGTTGTCGGGCATAAACTCAATGCGCGGTAGTGGGCCAAGCTTCGCGTGCTTCTTGAGGTGATCGGAGAAGGCCTCGCGTTGCCGCTCGAGGAACGCGAGCGCCTTACGGGTCTCAGAGTCGGGGAGCACGCTCACGAACACCACGGCGCGTTCACCACGATTCATAAGCTGTGCCCGTAGCACGGTGATGAGGGAGTCGTTGCCGGCTTCGCGCCCGATAAAGTTCGCCGCCTCATGCGCGATCACCTCCGCGATGCGCTCCTTATGATGATCTGCCCGCTGAGGCACGTCTCGAATCATGCGGTAATGGTCTCGAAGGCCACGATCTCATCATTGGGTGAGGCGTCCGCACGTGCTTCGATCTCAGTGCCGAAGGTTCCCTCCGTAGTAATGTCCTGTACGTCCGCACGTGCTTGCTGGAGATTGGTGATGGTACCTCGACCTACTTCGAGGTCGCCTCGCATTATTTTAACCTTGTTGCCTACCGTGAGTCGTCCCGAGACATAGCGCGCACCGAGTACCTGCTTCTTCGCGCTTGAGGAGAAGGGCTTCACGACCACCGCGCGACCCAACTCCTTATCGATGGCTATCTCAGGCACACTAGCGGCGAGTAGCTCTGCCACTTTCTCAGAAAGTTCGTAGATGATTGAGAAGGAGAGCACGATAACCGAGTCGCGCTCGGCGAGCTCGCGTGCGATCGCGTCGGTCCCGACGTTAAACGCGATGACCGTACCACCGATGGCGTGAGCCGTCTTAACATCTGCCTCACCGACACTTCCGACACCAGAACTGACGACGCGGATGCATGCGCGCTCGTGGGTAACTTTATTGAGCTCGTGGACGATCGCATCGATCGAGCCGGCGGCGTCTGCCTTAACGATGAGCGGGAGCTCGATAACACCGTCGTCCGCGGTCGTAAACGCATGAGTCACGGGTTCCTTGGCGTTCTTTGACGCGAGGGCCTCGGCCTCCTTCTTACTCGAGACAACGCTGAAGACCGCTCCCGCCGTTGGTAACCGGCTGAATCCGGAGATACGTACTGGCGAGGAGGGGCCGGCGTCCTCTACGCGCACCCCACGAAAATCTTCAATAAACCGAACGGGCGCGAAGGCATCGCCGGCGACTACGAACTGCCAGCGTGCAAGAGTACCGTCGCGGACGACAAGAGTGGCCGATGCGCCGCGCTTTGGGTCTTGGGTGCTCTCGAGCACAAACCCTGTGGCGCTCGCATCTGGATCCGCAGTAAGCTCGAGAAGATCGGTGGCAAGCAACAGCAGGTCAAGCAGCTCGGGAACCCCCTCGCCCGTCTTCGATGACACGGGCTGGTAGGCGATGTCGCCCCCGAGTCCCTCGAGATAAACGCCTTTTTCCAGGAGCGAGTTCTTGGCGTGCTCAACGTCAGCGTTGTTTTTATCGATCTTCGTTATCGCCACAATGAAAGGGGTCTTCGATTCCTGTATTGCCGTCAACGCGTCTTGTGTCTGGGGCATAAAGCCTTCATCTGCCGCAACAACCAGTATCGCGATGTCGGCCGCCGCCGCGCCGCGTGTCCGCAATGTCTTAAAAGCCTCGTGGCCGGGCGTGTCGAGGAAGGTGACCTGTCGGCCGGCGTGCTCAGCGATATACGCCGAGACGTGCTGTGTGATGCCGCCAGCCTCGCCCGCGACGACATTCTCCTTGCGAATATAATCGAGCAGGGAGGACTTGCCATGATCTATGTGGCCCATTACCGCGATAATGGGCGGCCGTGGAGTCTGCGCCATAGTATGCCCATTTCATCACAAAAATGATGTTTCTGCAATTTCGTGTAGAATCAGAAAATGTTTTGGACAAGACGAATCTATCTCGACGCGGCGGCCGGCCTTTGCGGCAACCCGTCGTCCCCGCACGACGAGGGGAGAAAGGCCAAGAAGGTGCTCGAGGATGCGCGCGCGACAATCGCGCGACTCCTCGAGGTGAAGGCCGATGACGTGATTTTTACGAGCGGCGCAACCGAGGCTAATGCGCTCGCGATACTCGGGTACGTGCGTGCGGCGCGTGCGAGCCAGAGGAACAACGCTCATGTCCTATATTTGCCGAGCGCACACGCATCTATCGTCGAGAACATGAAGCTCCTTGCAGAAGAAGGTGTCGAGGTGGAAGCGTTACCAATAAAAGATGCTCGCGTCGATATCGACGCGTTAACAAAAATGCTCAAGCCCGAGACCGTGCTCATCTCAATGGATGCGGTCTGCGGCGAGACTGGGGTGATCTGGAATACGCGCGAGGTCGCGCAAATACTACACGCCAAAAACAAGGTTCAACCTTGTACGCAACCCAACAAGGTTGAACCTTGTTTTTCTGACGTGATGCTTCATGTGGATGCGAGTCAGGCTCCTTTGACCGAGAAGGTGACGCGGGCTCACTTTGATGCCGATATGCTCGTGCTTGATGGCGCGAAGGTCGGCCCACTGCATGGTATTGGGTGCCTTGTGGCGCATCGCACGATACCACTCGCACCGCTCTATCGCGGCGGCGGTCAGGAGCGAGGGGTGCGCCCTGGCACCGAGACTCCCGAGCGCGCACAGCAGTTCGCGGTAGCGCTCGCCGAGGCGGCGCGTGGACGCGAAGCCTATCGAGATAGGGCAGTGAGCGAGCGCCGGGCGTTGGTGAGGGAGATTGGCGCGCGTGTGCCACGCGCGCTCCTCAACGAGGGGAGAGCGCAGGTACCAAACATATTGAACATGTCTATTCCGGGTTGTGACACAGACTACCTGGCGGCGCTTCTAGACGATATGGGAGTCGCGGTCTCGACAAAGAGCGCTTGTGAGACAGACAGCACTGAAGGGTCGCGCGCGGTGCTAGCGCTCACCGGCAGTGTTGAACGCTCGCGCTCGACGTTGCGTGTCTCGTGGGGTCCGGCCATAAGGGCACATGACTTGGACAAGTTCGCGCTCCTGCTGGCTGAATGTCTGAAGGTGTGCTAGGATAAGGCCATCAACCCAGCGCTGATTGCGAGACAAGATCGACTCTCTTTAAGTTAGCTTCCTGTGTCTGATGTATTACTAGCTCTATCTCTTACATCATTATGCAAGAAGGAACAATCGCACGTCTCATCGCTGACAAGTACTTTGGTTTTATCAAGGTCGACGGGCAGGAAAAGGATCTCTTTTTCCACGCCAACGAGCTTGTCGGATGCGACTTTGCGTCACTCCGCGAGGGTGACAAGGTGACTTTTGAAGTTGCGGACAGCCCCAAGGGGCCAAACGCAGTCAAGGTCTCAAAGGCCGCGTAAGCGAGCCAAATGGCAAAAAACGCCCGCGAAAGCGGGCGTTTTTTGTTGTACACGCTGGCGGTAGACACCCCCTTGCAAAAAAGTGAATCATGCTATGCTTTCAGCATGGATACACAACATACAGACAACAACGACACAGCGGCAGAGGATAAGGTTATTGGCTATTGTGTGAAGTGCAAGGAAAAGCGCGAGATGCTCGACGTCGAGAAGGTAGAGATCAAGCCTGGACGTCCCGCAGCGAAGGGTAAGTGTTCGGTGTGCGGCACGGGCATGTACAAGATTCTGCCGAAGTCAGCGGCATAACAAGCCATATGAGTTTTGTCGGTAGCGGGGCTAACATTCCTCCACCGCACTACGGAATCCCTCACTATCACGGCGATATCGTGCGCGCTCTGTTTGTACTGAGCGCTTTCATTCTCGTGTTTGCGCAGTCGACGGGTGCTGAACTCCCGCTATCGAATCTCGGAGCGGTGCTTGCCGCCGCCGCACTGGTTATCGTCGCTGGCATCACGAGCCCGCGCCTGCCATGGAGTCATTTCCTTAACGCATTCTTTGCCATGATTGGCACGGTCATATTCGGGACGCCGGCGGTTGAGCATTACCGAGCTGGAGTACACATCTTCGAGCCCTCATTTGTCTATCTTGAGGCGCTCGCGCTCCTCTCGCTGGTGGCGCTGTACTTCACCACGAGAACCATCCGCGGCATACTACTGCGCCCATCGTAGCGAGGGAAGATGAAGCTCGCACGAGATTCCATGTTAAAATGGCGCCATGTCTGTACAAAGTTTTTTTCTTAAAAAATACGCAAACTGGAAGCTGAAGGACGTGCCGGAGACACAGCGCGAGCAAATGGTGGGGCTTGTCACCAAAGACCCCGACCTCTTTAAAAAGATTGGTGATGAGATCGAGCGCCGCAAAAAGGGCGGTGAGCCTGAGATGAAGGCGAGCATGGAAGTAATGAAGAAATATCGTAGCGAGCTCGCGGCGCTGATGCAGAAATAGACGCCGCATGAAGATTTATCTCCTGCTTGGGCATACCGATACCGAGACGCTCTCGGGCGCGTTTGCGAACAAGTATGAACAACACGCGAAGGCCGCTGGCCACACGGTGCGCCGACAGAACATCGGCGACATGCGCTTTGATCCGGTATTGCATAAAGGGTACAAGGAGATTCAAGAGCTCGAGCCAGATCTCAAGACATTTTGCGATGACATTCATTGGGCCGACCACATCGTCATAGTGCACCCCACCTGGTGGTGCTCGATGCCGAGTCTCCTGAAGGGATTGTTCGATCGTGCGTGGCTCCCTCACGAAGCGTTCCTCTTTGAGGACCACGGGCTCACCTGGGCCAAGCTGTTGAAGGGCCGCACCGCGAGGATTATCACGAGTGCCAACATGAATCCATGGATCATGCGGTTTATGTATGGATCGCCGACGATGGTGCTTGAGATGGTGATACTCCGATTTGCAGGGATCAGGGCTCGTTCGACCGTTTTTGGGCCATCTGAACGCGTCTCCGCGAGAGCTAAGGAGCGGTGGTTGCGGAGAGTGGCCCGTCTTGGTGCAAACGCCCGTTGAGAATCAACATTACGAGCTATTGACAGGAAATTGTCAATATGCTATGCTCGTAATAACGAGATAGCTGCTTGCTATTTCGGTAACCAACAACCAATGACAATCATAGGAGCCCTTATGGGGTTTTTGCTTTTATCAGGTGGTGGCATTGCTGCGCCAGCCCGTGCTGAGGCGCAGGCCCCTCTGGTAGTGAGCTATCAGGTCGCGATGACGGCGTATAACGCAGTCCCTAACCAGACTGACGGTGACCCGTCTACCACGGCCTCTGGCGCGGTCTCGAACCCCGAGGTCGTTGCCGCACGTTCACGAGACCTGAGCGAGGAATTGCCGTTTGGAACGATTATCGAGATTGATGGGCCAGACAGCAAGCAGAACAACTGTGGCTTCAATGTGGTGAGCCCGATTCTTGGTTACCGCGTCATCGCGGACACCATGAACGCGCGCTTTACCAATCGCGTCGACGTCCTCTTTAGCACCAAGGCGAACTACCGGATGTCTGATGGTCGCCTGGTGAACGCCAGTACCATCCTAGGCGTATGTCATGGCGTGACTATTCGTGTGGTGGGTCACCTTGATCCTACGCAGATGCGACATCTGCCCAAGACACAAGCCGAACTCGCTTCGATCGTCGAAGGGGCGGACAATGGCACCGTGCTCGCGCTTGCGTTGAAGTAACGCGGCCGCACTACGCGCGCGATCGTTCATAGTCACGCTTGAAGAGCCGCGTCGACAGAATGTAGATTGAGTACGTAATAAAATAAGCAGCAAAGACGTCGATAGAGTAGTGCAGGTGCCCGAGGAGGACCACTGCCGCAAACATGATGGATATCGCGAGGTATATGTAGCGCAGTCGTGGCGTGTCCCACAGGAGTAGCGCCATGAGATATGTGAGCCCTACGTGGCCAGAAAAGAACAAATCATCGCCGGTGAAAAACATCTGCGCGAACGTCGTGGACGACAAATAGGTGCTCGATAGTACGGCACGTACCGGATACGGGCTGATGTGGGTGAGCGAAACGAAGATAGAGCGAATGATCAAGAGGAGTGAAGCACTCTTCAAGACGAAAGGGGCCGACTGGAGCTTTAGAGAAAAAACTACCAGAATGGAGAACACCACAGCGGCGATCGCGCCATATACGAATAACGTACCCACATCGTACGCGCGAGTGTTGCTCATGATGATGTCCGTGACGGAGTTGCTCGCTTTCTCGGTCGCGTAGTTGGTCGAGTAATACACACTCACGAGGCTCACGAGAATCGCTACCACGCCCAGAGCGAGCGACTCCTGAAATGCCCGATCGCGCAATACGCGCAGAGAGTGTTCGACGTTCATAAGATCAGAGATACTCTAGCACACCTTTTTATGCTACAATTGCGTCATTACCCATTGGAGGGGCTCTATACCTATGAAGATGTCTGTCGTTGTACCTGCGCATAACGAAGAAGAGCGTATCGCGGCTGCGATCGAGGCGCTTCTCGCTCAAGAACACCCCGATTTTGAAATTATTGTGGTTGATAACGCGAGCTCAGATCGGACCACTGAGATCGCGAGTACCTACCCGGTGACGGTCGTGAGAGAAGATCGCAAGGGCACTATGTGGGCGTGCGAGGCGGGACGGCAAGCCGCAACAGGCGACGTGGTGGTCCGCATGGACGCAGATTGTGTCCCTGCAAAGGATTGGCTCGTACGCGGCGAGGCGCATTTTGCTAACCCCGAAGTCGTTGCGGTGACGGGGCCTTACGACTACGTAGATGCGCACCCGGTCTTCCGTGCGGCAACCACATTCATCCAGAAGGTTTTTTATCGACTATCACACCACGTGACACACCGCGTGCTGAAGCAGGGGGGCTTGCTCGTGGGTGGCAATAGCTTCATGCGTGCAAGCGCACTCCACGCCGCGGGCGGCTTTAACACAGAGATCGTGTTCTATGGCGACGATACCGACACGGCCAAGCGACTGTCCACGCAGGGCCGGATCATCTTTGATCCTCGACACTCGGTGCCGTCATCGGCACGCCGCTTTCAGCGAGAGGGGATCCTGCAGGTCGCATGGCAGTACTTTAAGGGATTTTTTCTCCACTCATTTGTTAAATAGTGGTCGGACTTAGAGGTCGAGCGTTGCAAGCTTTTTTGAAACGGTTCGTATCACGAGGAGGAATATGAGGGCGGCCGCGGCGATGGCCGCGATGCGGAAGTTCTCGGGGATAGTGGCTAGCACGTTGCCGAAATAGTAGCCGACAATCATCGTTACGAGCACGATGATCGCTCCACCGATCGCGTTAATTGTCACAAAGCGCGAAAATCGTACGTGAAGCATACCCGCTACGGTGAGTAGCGGCACCGCGAGCCCGAACCCCATGGTGAGTTTAGAAAACGCAAGAATCTTCGTGTGATGTCTGTGGAAATGATGCTCGGCCTTGTCGATGGTGGAGGTGGTCAGGTTAAACCAGTGACCGTACCGTGCGATAAACGGTCGCCCCGCGTGATATCCGATGAGGTACCACATGATATCGGCCAGCAGGTCGCCGAGTAGTAGGGCAACATAGGCTGGCCAGAAGCTGACTATGTCGAGATGCCAGAGCACACCGGTAGCGATCATGACCGCGGGCCCCTCAATGTAGCAGCCGGTAAAGATGAGAAAATATTTCGATCCCTCGAGAAAGGTAATGAGTGATGGGAGCAGTGGCATGGTCCGTATGAGCATTTAATCATAGGCATGACGCTCTTGAAAAGGGGCGGTCTTGCGCACGCAAGGCCGCCCCGCGGTTGTTTATGTAGTACAATCTACAAATGAATCTCGTCATCATCTTCGCGGCAAAATATGTATATCTCGTCTCTGTCCTCGTATTCGTGTATTACGCCTATACTGCGCCCGATCGCAAGGAGTTTATACGTGTTGCCATCGTTGTGGCTGTGCTCGCTTTCGCACTCAGCCTCATAGCCTCGGCACTCTATTATAATCCGCGCCCCTTCATGCTCGAAGGAGCTCCGGCGCCCCTCATCGCCCACGCGCCCGGGAACGGCTTCCCCTCAGATCACGTGCTGTTTACCGGTACTCTGGCATCTATTGTCACGATCGTTAATCCCTATGGAGGAGCGGTATTGTGGGTGCTCGCCCTAGTGGTAAGTGCCGGCAGGGTGCTCGCCGGCGTACACCATACGCTCGACGTCGTTGCCTCACTCATCATTTCGGCCGGTAGCGCGGCGCTCGTCTGGGCCGTATTCAGGCGCTATTACGCGAGCCCCGGGAAGTAGTCCGTGACGATGCGGCTGTGTGGTACGCCGAGTGTGCACAATGCCTTCTTGCACGCATCAACCATCCCCGGCGGTCCTGAGATATAGAACGTGCGCTCGGCGTAGTCGGGTATGGTCTCGGTAATGAGCTCGGCATCGATGATGGTCGGTATGTAGTGGGTCCTCATGCCAAACACCTCGCGCGCGCGATCAAAAATATCTCGGTATACGATATCTTCTGGCCTAGAAGCGTAGAGGAGGACGACATCGCGCGACTCCTTCTTGTCGATGATGTACTGAGTGTGAGCGCGGAACGGGGTGATACCAATCCATCCAGCGATGAATGCAAGCTTCTTGCCAGGCTCTTTAGGCAATACAAAATCTCCGGCCACTTGTGCGGCAGAGATGGTGTCGTTCGTCTTTAGTGAGCCGAGGGCGATCTTGAAGCTACTGGTCGGTTCGTAGAACTTGATCCCGAGGCGCACGTGCTCTTCGGTTGGTGAGGATGCGATCGTGAAGTAGCGACGATTGCCTCGCTGGTCTGACTTGTCGTGAGGGAGGGTGAATTCGAGGTATTGCCCAGGGCGGAAGCGTATGGGCCGATCAGACGCGAAGATAAACTCATCGATGTTCGGCGCAGGCGTCTTCTTGTCTACCAGACGAAGGGTGTAGCGGCCGGGCGGAGACACGATGAAGGCGAACACGTTACCGAGCAAGAGCGCAAGCTCTGGCGACAGATAGACCGCTCCCAGGTGTATGTTCGGCGCGAAGAGAATGCCCACCAGCGCGGCGTATGCTACGCGCAGTTTTCTCGTCGGCGGCATCGTAATAGGCTCTGTAAGCATTACGAAAGCGAAGAAGAGGAGTGGTGTGTGTACGAGCGCCTGTCTCACGATTAGGGGATCCCCGGGCTGTGCCGCGGTGAGAATGATCATCGCGAGGGCTACCAATATAAACGTAGCCACAAGGTCAAACCGGCGTACCTTGCGGACAATGAGTACGCCGCTTAGCAACACGAAGAGCAGGAGTGCGCGATTGCCGCCCACCCACCAGCTCGCGGCACCGAGGCCAAGGATGTTGACGAGCGCGACCCCAAACGCCGCAGGGTTAAAGAGATGCTTTTTATCAAACGCGAGCAGATATTTCGACCCGATGGCCGCAACGGCGGCAATGACGAGCAGAGCCACCCCGCTCACGTTTGTTGGTGATACCGGGTCTAGAATTAGTGCGAGGATAAACGCGGTTATGTAGACCTACTCGATGTTGGTGGCGGCGCCGAAAATGCGTGCGCACGCACCGTTCGTGATCCACGAGACCGCAAGCAGTACCTTCAGTTAGAAGAGAAAGTCGATCGGGCTATAGGGCAGGAGCCCGACGACGTCAAAAAGAAGGGCGACCACTACCAGCAGTGATAGGTAGTACAGCACCAGGCGATAGATGGTCGTGCCGTTGAGGAATGTGTCGATGCGAGACATCATACGCGTCTATTTACCCTGGCCGTAATATTTTTTGAGTAACTGCACGTGCTCAGTGTAGGTGACAGAGCAATGGAAGCCACCGTCCCTATCATGAAAGTAGAACAGGCACGGCGTGTTCTTCGGGTTGAGTGCCGCGATGACTGATGCGACCGAGGGGCTCGCGATGGGTGTGGGCGGCAGGCCGGCGTGAATGTAGGTGTTATAGGCTGAGGCACGCGACCGGTCTGAGGGCACCGGCGTAGGCCACCAGGACCGGCTCGAGGTGGTACCCTTTACGTATTGCAAGGTCGCATCAATCTGCAAATGCATCCCGAGAAAGAGTCGATTCCAGATAATCCCCGATATAAGCCGCATGTCGTCGGGGCCGCCGGCCTCGCGCTCGATAAGAGAGGCGATAGTGAGCGCCTCATTGAGAGGAACGATTGCCGCTGTTGAGGTGCTATATCGGGCGAGCACCTCTGCCGAAAACCGATCATTTACCAGTGCTTGTACTATCCGCGGGGTCGAGTCTCCTGGCACAGAATAGACCCCCGGCGCATACGATCCCTCGGGCAAGGGGAGTGAGGCGTAGGGACCCTTCGTCAGGAACTCCTTCTTTTGCGCACTGTTCCATCCCAACACGTGACCGAAGGCGCTCGCGACCTCCTCCTTGCGCATGCCGGGTGTGATGTTGACGAAGCGCGCGTCAACCGCGGCAAGGCTCTTATACCATGGTGCATCGGCGATCGTTACGGCTAGTAGCGTAAAGAGACGACCCACTAGGTTGCTGGTATTCGCGGCCGCGGCCTGGAGCGGAGAGTCGCTCCCTTCGAGGAGCGCATTTACCTGCGCGTCCTCAACAATGAGCTTGTTTTTCGGATCAACCGTAACCGGGAAGGGTGTCTGCTCAGATGCGTCGCGATTGCGTGCGATGTCGAATGTCAGCACGGCCGGGAACGACATGGCGACGACAAGGAGAAAAGCACCGATACCGGTCACCACGGTGAGTACCCTAAAGGTGTGCGCGAAAATGGTGTGTAGCGGTTGCTTCACACGGGTCAGTATACCTTATGGTAGTTCCGGAGCGGAAACGTACGAACGGGACGTGAGCCAGTCCATAACCTTCTTGCGATGCTGATCAAGAGACCACCTGTTGCCCGCCTTAAACAGATTGGCGTGCAGTTTCCTGAACTCCTTCAGAAGGGGAGCAGAGACGCGCGGGAAGCTGGCGGGCAGCTCCTCGTTGTATGCGGCCATAAATTGGCCGAACGTGAGCGACTTCTCACTTCGAGCACGATCAAGATCGGGAAGCTTCATGATCATGATAGTACCACAATCTTGAGCGACATGCAATCGTCGGCGCGAGCGGGGGCTCTCGTGTTACCCTAGATGAGTATGAACAGAGAGAAAGATTGTATATTCTGTCGTATTGTGTCGGGCGACGCTCCCTCGCATACAATCTGGGAGGACGAGAAGCACCTCGCGTTCCTCTCCATCTTTCCAAACACGGAGGGCTTCTCTGTGGTGGTGCCAAAGGCACATTATCCGAGCTATATCTTCGCCCTGCCCGATGCTGTGATAAGCAACCTAGTCCTCGCGGCGCGCAATGTGGCGAAGCGTCTCGACGCCGCCTTCGACGACGTGGGACGCACCGGGATGATCCTCGAGGGCTTTGGCGTGGACCATGCACACGCCAAACTCTTCCCCATGCATGGGACGGCGGCCGGCGACTGGAAACAGCACAAGGCCACCATTGATACGTATTTTGATACGTATCAAGGCTACATCTCGTCGCACGACTCTGGACGCGCTGATGATGCGGAGCTCGCTACACTCGCGTCGCGCATTAGAGATCAAGAGGTGTGACAACGAGCATAGGTCGTTAGTCGAGGTATCAGCGTGGTATAATCACCTACTATGATTGCTGTCGAGGGTCTGCCAGAGTTTGACGAGCATGAGCTGATAGCACGCATATTTGATAAAAAGACAGGGCTGAGGGGTTACATTGCTATTCATAACACCACCACAGGCGTTGCGGTGGGGGGCACGCGCTTTGCGCACTATGAATCTGAAGAGGACGCACTGAGGGATGCACTGCGGCTGTCGCGTGCGATGACATACAAATGCGCGCTTGCAGGAGTGCCGTACGGAGGGGGCAAGGCGGTGCTGATAGCAGCGGCAGACGCGAAGGGATCGCCCGCTCACAAGAGCAAGGAATACCTGCAAGCATATGCAGGGCGCTTGTCTGCCCTCGCGGCAGTGTTTTATACCGGCGAAGATGTCGGGATTACGGAGGAGGACATCGTGACGCTCTCCACGCTGTCAAAAAACATCATTGGACGTCCGTCTGTCGGAGGGTTGCCCGCGCATTGGGCTGCCCAGAGCGTGTACCGGTCGATACAGGCGGCCCTGCAACATGTCTACGGCTCGGAGTGCATAAATGGTCGCACGATAGCGATCAAGGGGCTTGGCAACGTTGGTATAAATCTCGCAAAAATGCTCTATGACGCGGGCGCCCAGATCATAGCGGCTGAAATCGACGAAGGCAAAGCACGACAGGCAACACACGAGATGCCAGGAATAATACTGGTGTCGCCCGATGAAATAATGTTACAAGAAATGGACGTGTTTGCCCCTTGTGCGCTTGGCGGAGACCTATCACCGCAGACTATTTCAAAACTATCGGCTAAAATTGTGTGCGGTGCCGCGAACAATCAATTGACAACGGCAAGTGATGGCGATCTGTTAAAAAAAGAGGGGATCACCTATGTGCCTGACTACATCGCTAACGCCGGGGGTTTGATAACAGTGGTGGACGAGTTGCATGATGGCGGGTACAATAGAGCTCGAGTCGCACATCGCGTTGATGATGTGAAAAAGACTGTAAAGAATTTGCTCGAGAAATCCGACGAGCTAGACCTGCCCCCGAGCCGTGTTGCCGACGATATGGTGCAGAAGCTCGTCAGCAAGTAATACGCACGCATGTTCAAGAAAAAACCTTTTCATTCGACGACATCACCCGAACGGGCTCTTTGGCTGATGCGACACGGCACGGCCGACCAGCTCGAGAAGATGCGAAGAACCAATCCGTTGAAGTTGTTTAAAAAAGCGTCGGAGCGAGTACCCGCATACAAACAATTTTTGGCCGATCAAGGAGTGGACCCCCGCACCATAAAGACTTGGGATGATTTCCAGAAGACGGCTCCAGTCATGTCGAAGGCGAATTACTTGAGAACACACGAACTCAAGGATGTCTGCTGGGATGGCACGCTGGTCCGCCCAGCGGTGTTCTCCTCCACGTCCGGCTCCACGGGCAAGGCCACTTATTTTCAGCGCTCAGAGACTTTAGAGTTGGAGTATTCTATCTTGATTGAGCAATTTCTGTCTGAGGGACTGATGCCTCCTAGTTCTGAAACACCAACATTGGTAATCATCGCCTTCGGCATGGGAGTATGGATAGGTGGGGTCCTTACGTTTAGCGCATATGCGTTAGCAAGCAAAAGAGGGTACCCTTTATCGATACTTCCGGCCGGCGTAAACAAGACGGAGATCCTAATGGGCCTGAAGGAGCTGGCCCCAAAATTTAAGCAAACTATTCTCGTCGGGTACCCGCCTTTTATTAAGGACATTTTAGACGACGCAGTGGCTGAACACATCGATCTTCGGAGCTTGAATATCAGGCTGATGTTTGCCGCGGAATCGTTTACAGAGGAGTACAGAGATTATGTCGCACAAAAAGCAGGCATCAGAGACATATTGCGTGATACCTTGAACATTTATGGAACAGCGGATATTGGTGCAATGGCATATGAGACTCCCACCGCGATTCTGGTTAGAAGGCTCGCTCTGAAGCATAAAGACGTGTTCAAAAAGATATTCGGCAATCTAACGAAGCTTCCCACTCTTGCTCAGTATCATCCAGCATATATGACGTTTGAAACGAACGCAGATGGCGAAGTACTTATTACTGGGGACAGTGCGATGCCATTAATTCGATATGCGATTGGCGACCATGGGGGCGTCATTACCTATGCGGAAATTGAGGCTCTTTTTAGGGAGCACGGGATCGACCTGGATGGTGAGGCACGGGCCGCGAAAATTTGCTTGCGCAAACTCCCGTTCGTTTATGTGTACGCCCGTTCCGATTTGTCAACAAAACTTTATGGCGCCATCATATATCCCGAACACATTCGAAGCGCACTAGAAAACGAATCCCTGCAGGGTTATTTAACGGGCAAGTTCAGCGTACAAACCGTTACGGATGATCAACACAACCAGTTCCTGGAGGTAAACGTGGAGCTTAAGAAAATGCAAACGGCTAGCGAGGATCTAAAGCGAGAGGTTGGTCGTAGGGTGCTCGATTCGCTTCTCCAAAAGAACGCGGAGTACAGCAATAACCACGCACACTTAAAAGAGCGCATTCATCCAAGGATTGTTTTTTGGCCAAATGAGGATCCGACTCATTTTAAACCGGGTATAAAGCAGAAATGGGTTATTCGCTCTTAAGGTATTCCTAGGGTGGAAGGAGCATGCTAGCATCTGTATCATATGAATGATGTGTTTCAGTCGATCAAGAACGAGGAACTCACTTCAAAACCCAGCATTTTGGATCTGTCCACAAGGACCGATCAGGAGCGATTCAGGGGGCTTGTACGCTCAGGGGACATTCGCCAACTCGTGGATGATTTTGAAGAACAACAACGAGAACTCTTTGGAATCACGCACCCCGCAACGGTGTACGCTCCAGGCTTTGAAGAAGCGTTTCAGGCACATTATGCGAGGCTTGCACGTACGCGGGAGATCTGGGGCCATGGGCGATGGGTATACTATCCATGGAGACACTTAGTCACCCACGTCTTGCCCGCAGATGAATATCAACTGGTTCGTACCGCGAGGAACCAGAATTTAATTTCGAAGGAGGAACAGGAGAAATTCTATAACTCGACGGTCGGTATAGCGGGCTTATCAGTGGGCTCATCTGTTGCGCTTGCTCTAACGTTGTCCGGTGGAGCAATGAGGATGAAACTGGCGGACATGGATAGGCTCGCACTTTCGAACACGAACCGCGTGCTCGCGGGTTCGGACCGGCTCGGTATGCTGAAAGTTGAAATGGCGGCTAGGACTATTTATGAAATGAATCCCTACGCGGAGCTACAGCTTTATCCGGATGGTATTACGGAGGCCAACATCAATTCATTCTTTGACAACTTGGACATTGTTGTGGATGAAATAGATAATATTGCCTTCAAGTTTTTGATCAGAAAGGAGTCAAAAAAACGAAAAATTGCAGTTGTAATGGCCGCGGACAATGGTGATAATGCAGTCGTGGACATTGAACGGTACGACCTTGATCCGCAACCTGATTACTTTCACGGGAGACTTGGTTCTGTGAGTTTTCAGCAGTTGGTCAACCTGGATAAATTCGCGATTGGACGTACTATTACCCAGCACATTGGTCCAGAAAACATCACAGAGAGGATGCAGCAATCCCTTGGAGAGATGGGCAAAACGATCGTGTCGTGGCCACAGCTCGGTGGCGCAGCGCTCATTAACGGGGCAGCGGTGGCCTACTGCGTGCGGAAAATACTGAACGGCCAACCGCTAGAGAGCAACCGAGCCCTTGTATCGCTGGACGAAAAACTCCTGGAGGGATACAACGATGCTCGAGAGGTTGCCAGGCGGCGCGACATGACAAAGGACTTTGCCAGAAAATTTGGACTATGATCAAAGGTTTATCACCGGCTCTTGAGAGGATTCTTACAGCGGGCAACAGTGCCCCGTCAGGCGAGAATTGTCAACCGTGGCATTTTATTGTTCGCCAAGGGACCACTGTCGAGGTGCACCTTCTGCCAGACCGAGACCAATCGGCGTATAGTTGGGGCCAGCGATCGTCGTACCTCGCAAATGGTGCTGCGATAGAAAACATGACAATTGCGGCTTCTAAAGAAGGGCTGATGGCAAATGTCGAGTATTTTCCCGCGTCTAGAAATAAATGGCACGTTGCCAATCTCGCATTCGAATCATGCCAACGTGAACCTCACCCGCTCGCACCTTGGATTAAGGAGCGCGTTTCAAACCGCAAGCTTTATGATGTTCGCCCACTTAGTAAGGCAGAGCGAAACGTTCTTGTGGCGGTGGGCGACGAACGGTGCGCCGTGGTGCTTGTCGACGACCAAGTCACGCTGAAGAGACTCGCACGAATCGGCGCCACTAACGAAGAGGTGATGCTTGGAAACAGGACACTGCACAATTTTTTCTTTACTCACGTGAGCTGGAGCAAGGAAGAGGACAATGCAAAGAAAGTCGGATTCTATATAAAGACACTGGAATTACCGCCACCCGCGGAAAAGATGTTTGCGCTACTTAGTTACTGGCCTGCAATGAAAATTTTGAGTAAGGCGGGTCTTAACCGCGTTGTCGCAGCGCAGAATGCGTCAGTTAATAGGACTGCTGCTGCTATGGCTGGATTTCTTATGACAGGCACAGAACCGCTCGACTTTGTCACTGCGGGCAGGATTATCGAGCGGTTCTGGCTTACAGCAACATCACTTGGTCTAAGTTGCCAACCTCTGACCGGCATGCTTTTTTTAGCACTACAAATATCCAACGACGGCATGGGCCCTTTTACGAGGCGAGAGCGGGAGATGATTGCTGCCCAAGTTCAGGAGGCGTCTGCAATTATGGATGCTGACGACAAGCATCTTGGATTCATTATGCGTGTCGGCCGAGCCGTTCCTCCCACGGCGAAGGCTGGCCGATTCCCTCTGCACGAAATCGTTGAAATTGCATGATATACATGAAATATATTTTATGGTCCCAATAACTGAACTGGTGCAAATCAATTTTGATCTGCTAATGGTTGGTGTGTCTGTATCTGGTATCGCGTTATTGGGCATTATCATCTATTTGAATAATAGGCGAAGTATCACTAATCGCACCTTTTTTATTTTTTCGCTTGCCAATGTGATTTGGAGCGCCTCTAACTACTTCGAATACCGCTTCACGTCGGCCACTGCGACACTGTGGGCGCTCCGAACCCACCTTTTTCTGTCAGTATGGTACGCGTTTTTCTTCTTCAAACTTGCGTATGTTTTCCCGCATGATGACTTACCACTGCCTGCCTGGTACCGCAGAATTTTGCTTCCGGTCGTAGCACTAGTATCCTTGCTGACTCTAACGCCAATAGTTTTTTCAGGACTCGAACCACTCGCGCCACCCGGTCAGGTCACCCGGGCGATTCCCAGCTTTGGCATAGTGTTTTTTATGCTGGTCGCGTTTGGTTGCCTTTTAGCGGGATTGGCCACTCTTTACCTACACACCCTTAAGGAGAAGAGCGTGGAGCGCGCAAAATCAATCGTTTTCCTTATTGGCATGTCGGTGACGGCGATTCTGCTACTTATTTTCAATGTGGTCCTTCCCAATGTCTTTTCGAACCGTAGTTTCATTCCTCTCGCGGCGCTTTTTTTGCTTCCCTTTATCTTCATGACATTTTATGCAATTTACAAGCACCATTTGTTTAATCTGAAAGTAATAACGACGGCACTTCTCGGCTTCATGGTGACGGTTTTTAGTTTCGTGAACATATTGTTTTCAACTCAACTGAGCGGCATTATCGTAAACGTAACTGCGTTCACCATAGTTTTGGTGGGGAGCATTCGAATTGTTCGTGATACGCTTAGTTTGAAAAATTTGAGTGATGAGCTAGCGGAAACGAATGCGAGGCAGGAGACCCTTATTCACTTCATTGGGCACGAAGTGAAGGGATTTTTGACCAAGGACGCCGGGGTCTTCTCCGCGCTTGTTGATGGTGATTTTGGTGCTCTTCCTGAGGTACTGAAGCCTTTTGTGACCCGAGCTTTGCTCGAGAGTCGCTCTGGCGCTGATTCGGTGGCCCAGATCTTGAAGGCGTCGAATCTTAAGAAGGGTACCGTTACCTATGCCAAAACGCCCTTCGACCTCAAGGCGCTCGTTACAGGAGCCGTCGAGAAGGGCAAGCTCAGTGCCGAGCAGAAGGGTCTCACGCTCACGTTCGCGACCGATGCCGGGCCGTATACCATGGTCGGAGACGGGCCACAGATCGCCGATCATGTGCTACGCAATCTCATAGACAATGCCATCAACTATACGCCCGCTGGCACGATTACCGTCAGTCTTAAAAATGAGAATGGTCGTATTATCTTCGCGGTCAAGGATTCTGGCATCGGGATCACCGACGAGGACAAGAAGCGGCTCTTCACCGAGGGTGGGCACGGCAAAGATTCGCAGAAGGTGAACGCGCACTCCACCGGATATGGTCTCTACATCGCCAAGAACATTACCGAGGCGCACGGCGGTACCATCCGTGCAGAAAGCGAGGGCGAAGGGAAGGGTTCTACGTTCATCGCAGAGTTTCCCGTAGCGCCTGCAACGCCCACGCAACAACCCGCAACCGCAACGGCATAGCAAACATTTTCTATCTCACCGCATTGTATACTAGAGGTGCATGAGCGCGTCTCTTCCAACGATTGCTGTCCTCGCGGTGGCAGTGTTTAACTTGATTCTTGGAGCGGTGGTGTTAACGCAGGATTTTGACGACCGCGCGAATCGCTACTTCGCCGTGCTGTCGGTGTCTGCGGTGTTGTGGGGGGTTGGGACAGGATTTTTCTTTCTTGTAGACCCGTCGCGGAGCACTTTGTTTGACCTTATTGCTCGTTCAAACTATTTTTTTGGTGGTGTTATTCCCGCGGCCTTTCTCTACTTCGCCTTCGTCTTCAAGAGAGAGCATTCGTCACCACGATGGCAGACGCTCGCGTTCTTCATCCCCACACTCGCGTTCCTCGTATTAGATTTCGGCACGTCCTTGATTATCGTGCGACCATTTGTCTCAGCTGAGGGGGTACGCGGATTCATCTATGGCCCTTTACAAATATTGTTTGATCTTAATGTGTGGGCGAGCTTTCTCGTCGCTTTTGTCATCTTCGTTAAGAAGTACCGTCATTCTTCAAGCAATATTCGTGCGCAAATTTTGTATATTGCGATCGGTACCTACGTTACGCTCGGCATAGCGGGCATCTTCAACCTAATGCTGCCACATTTCTATGGGGTCTTTGACTATATCTGGGTTGGGCCGGTGGCGATTATTTTCTGGGTGGGGACCATGGCGTTCGCCGTAGCACGCTATCGACTCTTTAATGTGAAGGTGGTTTCGTCAGAGCTACTGGTTATTGCACTATGGCTCGTGCTTCTACTGCGCATCGCGTTTGCACAAAACGACGAGGACTTCTTGTTCAGCGTCGGGCTCTTTCTCGCCGTGCTTGTCCTTGGAGTGTTTGTTATCCGAGGTGTTATTCGTGGCGCGCGTCGGCGTGACCTGATCGAGGCGCAGGAGGCAGAGCTGTCGCTCATGAACAGCAAGCAGGAGACCCTCCTACACTTCATTAGCCATGAGGTGAAGGGCTACTTCGCCAAGAGCGAGGCGGCCTTCGCCGGCATCACCGAGGGCGACTACGGGATGGTCTCGCCCGCACTGCAATCGATGGCGACGAACGGTCTCAAGGACGTGCGCCAGGCAGTCCACATCGTGATGAATGTGCTAGACGCCTCGAATCTTAAGAAAGGTGCCGTGAGTTTCAAGAGTGGTCTTTTTGATCTTAAAAAGACCCTCTATGAGGTCGTCGAGGAGTTGCGGCCACTCGCCAACGACAAGGGCCTCGCGCTTTCTGCGTCAGACAGCGTCGGGAGCGTGTGTGTGGTTCGCGGTGATGAGCTCAAGATGCGCAAGCAGGTGCTCGTAAATATCATCGAGAACGCTATCGTCTACACGCCAAAAGGGTCCGTTACTGTAATCCTGGAACAATCGCGTGGATCGGCCTGCATCAGGGTACGTGATACGGGCGTGGGGATCCCGAAGAGCGACCTCTCGCGCCTGTTTACACAGGGCGGGTACGGGGCGCACGCGCGCACGGTTAACGTGCATGCGACGGGCTACGGCCTCTTCATTGCTAAACGGGTGGTCGAGACAGAGGGTGGCTCGATTTGCATCGAGAGCGATGGAGAGAACAAGGGATCGCTCGTGACCATTATTCTCCCACTTGCCGTATGATCTCGAACCTTCAAGCGTATGTGGTGCTGGCCGTGGCGGCGATTAATCTCGTCCTCGCAGGCATTATACTCGCACAAGATCTTAGAGATCGCACCAACCGAGCGTTCGCGCTCCTTGCGGCTACCGCGGCCTCGTGGGGCTTCTCAGTTGGGCTCTATTTGCTTGTTCCCGTTGATCGGCTCGACCTGCTAAGCTTTTTTGCGAAGTCGCTCTACTTTACGGGGACGAGTATTGCGGCGGCGTATCTATATTTCTCTCTTATCTTCTCCACTCCGGAACGTTCGCTACGATGGCAGACTACGCTCCTTGTGATAGGAACCGTACTCATGGGAGTGCTTCACTACGGCACGGGTCTTATCATCACGGCCCCGCTCGTGCTCGGCAGTGGATTGCGTGGCTTCGAGTTCGGCCCGCTACGCTTTCTTATTGATATAGAACTGTGGGGTGGCTTTGCACTCGCGTTCGTAGTACTCATACGCAAGTATCTACGAGCACAGAACGAGTCACGCCTACAGTTGCGCATGATTCTCATCGGGACGTATACAACACTGCTCGTGGCCGGGACAACCAATGACATCTTCCTCACTGCCGGCATATTCCAATATCTCTGGGCGGGGCCTGCGGCTATGGTGATTTGGATTGCGTCGATTGCGTATGCGGTAGGACGTCTGCAACTCTTCAACGTCAAATTGATTGCGGCAGAGCTCTTTATCGGGTTCTTGTGGCCTACGTTACTCCTGCGGGCGGTCTTTTCGAGTGGACAGACCGAGCTTGCCGTAAACGGCGGATTCTTTCTCGCCATTGTTGTCCTCGGAGTGTTTGTGGTGCGCACGGTGATCGCAGAAATCCGCGAACGGGAGCTCATTGAGGATCACAAGGCCGAGCTCGAGTCGATCAACGTTCAGCAGGAGGCACTGCTTGCTTTTATCAGCCACGAAGTCAAGGCCTATCTTGCGAAGGGCGAGGCGGCCTTCTCGAGCATCGAGGAGGGCGACTATGGCGAGCCAGCCCCCGAGCTCAAGGCTATGGCCACTCAGGGCCGCACCGACGTGCATATGGGTATCGACATGATGCTCAACATCCTGGACGCGTCGGATCTTAAGCGGGGGAACGTGTCATACCACAAGAAGCAATTCGATCTGAGAAGGACGGTGAGTGCTGTCGTGAACACACTGCGACCACAGGCAGAGAAGAATGGGCTCGTACTGACCTACGACGAGAAACCTTCGGACGCCCCGCTTATGCTTGTTGGCGACGAGGAGAAAATCAGTCGCCACGTGGTACGTAATCTCGTTGATAACGCGATCCGCTATACATTGACGGGCTCCGTGACCGTCGCCCTTGCACAGCGAGGCGCGACGGCACACATTGTTGTCGCGGATAGTGGCGTGGGTATCACGCCGGATGACATGGGCCGCTTGTTCACCGAGGGTGGGCACGGCAAAGACTCTCTCAAGGTAAACGTCCACTCCACCGGGTACGGACTCTACATCGCCAAGCAGGTGGTGGATGGACACAGTGGAACCATTAGAGCCGAGAGTGATGGCGCGGGGAAGGGTTCGCGCTTTATCGTCGAACTGCCGCTCTCGGAGTAGCCGTGGCGAGACCCTACCACGAATCTCGACCAATGACTAATCAAACAGATTGATCAGATAGGTATCAATGGTGCGCTGATCGAGCTCGTAGAAGTATTGATTGTGATCATGCAGATAGGTGGCGAGCTTGACTCCAACAAAGCGCCAGTGCCACGGTTCGAAGATATAGTAGGCGTTGTGTTCTGGATAGGAGAGAACAAACCCATAACGATATGCATTTGCCGTTACCCAGTCGTAGGCGGGCTTCGTATCAAATCCAGAGAGGTTGCCTCCGGTACCAGTGGTGATCAGGTCGACGGTGGTACCGAGTTGATGCTCTGAGTATCCCTGGTCCGCCGAGAAGCTGTTCGCGGTACCGGCTCCGTAGGTCACTGAATATTTGCCTTTTAGTGCTTCCTGAGTATTGAACGAGCGATAGGCGGACTGTACATAAAGAGACATCCCATCTGCTTTGGCCTGGTCAAGCATTTTCTCAAGATAGGGGAGCACCTCGGGGATGACCTGCAAACTTTTCTTTTCATCATATTCATACTGTGTCGGAATTTCGACAAGACGTGCGGGAGCGTAATTATCGCTCAAGAAAAAAACCTTCGAATATTTTGCCAGTAATTGCGGATCGGTCTTGGAAAGCTTCTGCAGGCCAGAGACGGTTCCGTTAATGGACCCGACCTGCTCACGAACGCCACCGAGCTGTATCTGCAAATTGTGACGGTCCTGATTAAGCGCATTAGAAAGAGAGGTGGTGGCCTCTGAGATGTTGCTCTGGAGGGCTGTGGTCGTCGAGGCGAGCACGGCAACCTGCTCAGAGAGAGCGGTGAGGCGCATGTAGCCGTACCACGATACGCCTGCAAGGAGTACGACGAGCGCGATGAGGAAACCGGCGGTGATCTTGTAGCCGGTCGTCATGTGCTTCAGAAAGGCCTCGTCTACCATGTGGGAGCAGTATACCTCAGGAGCTCACATCTCGCACAAATGAGAAAGGCCGCTCGAGGGGGAGCGACCTTTCTGCTCCCTCGTACTCGATCGGCCTAGCGGGGCGATCCTACTCGCCCATGATGGCCGCGCGTGCTTGTTCTAGCCGGTCGATTATTGCCTGCGCTCCGTCCTGAGCGTCGTCCATATCGATGAAGCGATCGATCAGGTCGCCAGCGTGATGGCATCGATACAGACCCAAGACCCCGGCAGCGACCTCGTAGATCCAGAAGGTGCGAGTGCCTGCGCTCTCCGCTAGGCCGCCGCACCCGCAGGAACAAGGCTGCAATTGAAATGCCTCTGCCATCGTGCCTCCTTGGTGCCTCTGTGTGGCACTCAGCTCATAGCAAAACATAAGCTACGCACGGCGTCAACTTACCTCTGCAGAGACTGCCGTGCAGAGATTGCCAGTGCCAGGGCATCCAGCGCGATGGTTGTAATGGCAGTTGCGATCGGTACTGCGACCGCGAGCCATACTCTGATCGGCAGTGCCCGACGTGTTGGCTCCCAGCCACGAGGATCGTTCGTATCCATTTCGTCTACCTCCTCCCACGCTCTGTGTGGGCTCCACCTCTCATAGTACTCCTCCTGCAGTCAGTGCTTGGATTATCCACCTTTTGCTATACTGACCGCATGTTAAAGGAATTTAAGCAGTTTCTCGTGCGTGGCAATGCCATTGACCTCGCGGTGGGTGTGGTGATCGGCGCGGCCTTCACGGCTGTAGTGAACGCGCTCGTCGGTGACCTGCTCACCCCATTTATTGCCGCGGTTGCGCAGGTCCCAGACTTTTCAGGTCTGTCATTCGTGCTCAATGGAGTCGCGATTACGTACGGGAAGGTGCTCAATGCCGTCATCTCGTTTGTACTCGTGGCGGCGGCGATATTCTTTTTTGTCGTGAAGCCGATGAACGTGCTCATCGCACGCACTCGCCGCGGCAAGCCGCTCGATCCCACTACCAAAAAGTGTCGTGAATGTTTGAGTGAGATTCCGATCGCGGCGAAGCGCTGTGCCTACTGCACGCAGATTGTTGCGCAGTAGACAATGAGCACGTCTGTCTTACTGCGAGGGGGTGCGGTCGGCGTGCTCGCGACAGATACTCTCTACGGGCTTGTTGCCAGTGCGCTACACGAGGGTGCGGTAACGCACGTCTATCGTCTCAAGCGCCGCTCGCCAAAGAAACCCTGCATCATACTGATCGCTTCACTCGACGACCTGGCAACCTTTGGTATCGAGCTCTCGCCAGCGATGCGAGAAGCGCTCACGCGCTATTGGCCGGGGCCGACGAGCATCGTTCTCCCGTGTGGGCCATAGGCGCCCGGCTATCTTCATGCAGGAACTAATACGCTCGCGTTTAGGTTGCCGAAAGATCCGGCGCTCCAGCACCTGCTAGCGGAATCGGGTCCCCTGATCGCGCCGAGCGCGAACCCAGAGGGAGAACCGCCTGCAGCAACCATTGAAGACGCACGAAACTATTTTGGCGATCAGGTTGATCTCTATCTTGATGGAGGGACGCGTGAGGGATCACCCTCGACGCTGATGAGCATGGACGAGCAGGGTGCTGTGGTGGTCCTGCGTGCGGGTCGCTAACCAGTGACCACGGCGGCCGTGGCTTGCCGCTCTTTACCGGTAAGGGAGCGATGTCACTGCCTAGCGAAGACACATTGTGTGAATTTTCAAAATCGAGTAAAATGATACACAGATGAAGAGGAGGCCGTGAGCGCTGGTACCGGGTCTTGGTCGCGTATGCACCTCGGACACCGTAACCAGCGACTCCAGCCGCCCGCACCCCCCTTGGCTTTGTGCACCTGCTCTTGGGGCGCGGGCGGTCTTGATTTTATACCGGCGAACACTTCGCACAGCGGCACCCACGCGGCTTGATGTGGCGGTCGAAATATTCCTTACCGTAGTCGTACGTGAGCTCAGTGCCGGCCGGTATCTTCTTGCGGGAGAAGATGAAGATGCGGCCAGCGGGGCCAAGCGCTTCGCAGTTACCTGCGCATGAGTGGTTGATATATCTCGCAATGTTCTCGGGGATGTTGCCGTCTATGGTCCGATTCGGCGCAACCCCAAAGAGGTATTTACCCGCGTCTCTCAGAGCGATCTCCTCACTCACCGGCTTGCCGATATATTCGATAATGCAGGCACCCTTTGGGATATCTTGCTCGGTAAAGAGACCCTTGCCGGTATGCGATCTCCTCACGCGGAGCTTGTATTCGCCCGGCGTATATTTACTTCGTCGTCCTGCCATGTGGGAGCATCATGCCACACCCTGAGCAAAGTGCCTACTCGTCGCAGAAGGAAATGCGAGCCTGACGCAGTGTCTTATATAAAAAAGGCCGCCTCTCGTGCGGGACGAAGGCAGTTCCTTCGTCCCGCGCGATTGACAGCCTATGGCTCGACGACCTCGCAGTCGCCTCCGGCAAGGGCTCTCTCGAGCGCCTGCTCCGCCGCCGCCGCCGTGGGAAAGTAGCCCGTGTACTGGTCGCTGGCGCTGAGCGTCGTAGGACGCCATACGCCATCGCGATGCAAGTACAGGTACTCCGCGCCGGCCGTTTTTCCAATAACATAATAGAGTCCTGACGTGGGATCTTGACGCACCTCAGGTCGCCAATTGAATTTCATACTACCCCCTTGTTTGCCCGTGACTAGTAGCGAACTCATTGTTCGCCTACGAGCATTTTATACCACATCCAAGCTATGCGCGCAAGCCCGCAGATGCGCTCCTTCTGGCAAGGCCGCCGCGTGCGAGAGAAATCCAAAGTATCTAAAGAAATGCGTCCTACAGGTTGCGCTTCAGTTAATAAAATGAACCGCCTCCCAACGGTTCAGTTGGCAGGCGATTGAACTCTCTGCGGCCTAGTAGCAGCCGACCGTGTCGACGGAGATTGCTCCACCGGCGCTCTGGCGATAAGTGAGTATCACCAGATCGCCGAGAAACACGTTCTGGCAGACCCAGTTTCCATCCACCAGGCCGCACACGCGTCTGTTGCCGTGCACCTCAATCAGCTCCACACAGAGATATGACCTGACCCCCAAATTTCAGACCACTTTCTGGACGAGATTAACCGCTAGAATAATCTCGTATGACACAACACCGCATCACGCCTGACGTGAAGGAGCAGATTATCAATAGAGTCAAGAATGAGGGCATCTCTATCAAACAAATCGCCGAGGAACACGGCATCACTGATAGTGCGATATACAAATGGTTAGGGAACAAGGTTGAGGGTCCCACCAGCATGCTCGAACTAGCCAAGCTCCGTCGAGAGAACGACGAGCTGCTTCGTCTTGTTGGTCTCATGACACTCAAGCTATCTGACGCCCAAAAAAGAAGTGAGAGAAGAAGCATCAATGGGGAGCCGTGCAAAGGCACGGCTCCTTGGTGTCTCTCGCTCAACGCTCTGGTATCGAAAGAAGAA
>Ga0210057_1001274_pt1 | contig 38770 bp, 49 predicted proteins | sample CryGeyCG2114_010_2_FD_183968 | JGI IMG/M metagenome (GOLD analysis project Ga0210057, IMG submission 183968) | Groundwater microbial communities from aquifer - Crystal Geyser CG10_big_fil_rev_8/21/14_0.10 (SPAdes) (version 2) | ecosystem: Environmental > Aquatic > Deep subsurface > Groundwater ... | reverse complement strand
CAGACAACCAACAAAAACAAGTCACCATAAAAGGAATAGCCTACAACATAGAGCACATAGATAAAACAATAAAAATCAGGTTAATTATAACCTGCTAAGGATTTCTACACCGCCCCCTAAAACAAAAACCTTAAATACTTCTGATTCTTTTAATTATATCAGATAACTTATGGAGGGGAATATTTTGGACAACAAACATAGAGCAATGCTTTTTTTTGGAGTAATGATTTTTGTAATGATTGGATTTATTTCATATATTACAAGCGCAGCATATGACGCAGCAGGAGCAGCAGTATCATTACAGCAATCACAGATAAACCAATCAAAAGTTTGTGCAAACAACTGCGATTCTTTAGCTGAAGCAGGACAATTATCATGCGACTGGATTGAATGCCACCAAAGATGTTATATAGGCTCAGATTATCCTTATTGCACAGAACAATCTTAAACAGTTGATTAAATGAAATGCCTTAGATGTGGTTCTTATATGAATCATCAAAGAGATGAAAAAAGCGGGGAAGAAATTGTTGAAGTATGGCAGTGTCCTTCCTGCTCTAAAATCTCTTTGCTTCCAAACAAAAGCAAATGAGTTAAATTTGACGAAAAATCCAGTGTTTTTGAAGAATGATTAAAATGCTTTTCTCTTTACTTTTTCTTATTCAAGCGATCGTGGTTCAGTGGTAGAATTGGAGCTTGCCACAAAACTTTTTCAAAAAAAGTTTTATCAAAATAAACTTTTCAAAAAAGTTTAATCAAAAACAAAAGGCATAACAAAAAAGGTTTTTGCTTTGCAAAAACTTATTTTTTTAGAGCAGTACGGTTTTATGCCGTACATTTTGATACAACTTTTAAAAAAGTTGTGCAATTAGCTTCGGACTCGGGTTCGATTCCCGGCGGTCGCATATCTCGGTTGCGTCCGAGAGTAACGCGTGCTATCTAAAGATAGCACTGCAATGCTTTTTATATTTTAAAAAACACTGATTTTTTATGAAAAAAGAAAGCACAATAAAAGAAATAATTGAAAAAGCAAAAGAAGCTGATTCCCAGAACAAAAAATGGCATTTTCATATACTGGGAAAAAACTGTAAATTTAATGAAAATAAAGGAAAATTTGAAATAGTGTTTGAAAGTGAAAAAGAAACCTTGTTTTCTGTTTTTAATGAAAAGCCTTTAAAAAAAGCAAAAAAATTAGCTGATTTAATGTATGGAAAAAACTTTTTAGAAGAAAAAGGAGAAGGCAAAAAGAATAAAGATTTTGAATTGATTTTAAATAAAGTCAAGGAATTAGAAGAAAAAGGAATTGAATGGCACCACCATCATTTGCACCCTGACTGTATTTTCAATGAAAGAAAAAAAATGCACGCAATTGTACTGGAAAGTGAAGGAATTTATTTAACTGCTTTTTTTGATTCAAAACCAATGAAAGACTTGATTAAAATAGAGAAACTGTTTTATAAAGAGTTAAAACAGTAAAAAGCTTTATTAAATTTTTATCACAGTAATTAGTTTGATTAAGTCGTTTATAGCAGGACCGAGCAAAACGAGGTCGTGTTTCGTGCTAAAACGGCGAACGCTCGGCTGAAAGCCGTACACGTGTGTAAACTGCACGAGCAGTTTGCGTCCATAGTCTAGTGGTATGACGTGAGCCTTCCAAGCTCAATGTCCGGGTTCGATTCCCGGTGGGCGCATTTTCGCGATTTCAAACGTGAGCAACGAGAAATGTCAGCCCATTATTTCGTAACGGGTTATTAATTTATACTGTTAAAGACACTAATTTTTATTACATGAAAAAGAATAACAAAAATGTAATTCAGCAAATTGCTTTAGAAAGAATGTACAGGCTAATGGATCTGGCAATTGAAGAATGGAAAACTCATCCGGAAAGAAGCACTGATTACCTGCAGTTAATGAAAAAAATTGGAACGAGAAACAAAGTGAAAATTCCAAAAGAACTAAAAGAATTGTATTGCAAGAAATGCCTGAGTTTGTTAATAGAAGGAAAAGATAAAGAGGTAAGAATTAAAGGGAAAATGCTTTTGGTTAAGTGTAGGAAGTGCGGAAAAATAAAAAAAATTTATCCAAAACAAAAAAAAGAAAGTTTTGTGTTAGGAATAACCGGAAGCATTGGAACAGGAAAAACAACTGCATTAAATGAATTAGAAAAAAAAGGCTTTAAAGTATTGAATGCAGATAAAATAGCAAAAAAAGAAATGGAAAAAATAAAAGAAACAATAAAAGAAAAATTTGGAAAAGAAATGGTTGAAAAACAAGGAATTGAATTCAAGAAATTAGCTAAACTGGTTTTTAACAATAAAAAGAAATTAATTGAATTAAATGAATTAGTTCATCCGCTTGTAAGAAAACAATTAGAAAAAGAATCAAAAGGATTGAAACTGGTTGCAATGGAAATTCCTTTATTATTTGAATCAGGAATGCAGGATTTATGCGACAAAGTTTTGGTTGTAACTGCAAGAAAAGACAAAATGATTGAAAGAAAAGAAAAACAGGGAATGAAAAAAGAAGAAACAGAAAAAAGAATTCAAAATCAAATGAATTTAAAAGAAAAAAAAAGAAAAGCTGATTTTGTATTAGAAAACAACGAAACTTTAAAGGAATTGCAAGAAAAAATTAATGAGTTGGTAATGGAAATAAAGGAGGAAATAAAATGAAAACAGGAGTTTATGCAGGAAGCTTTGACCCAATAACTTTTGGGCACATAGACATCATTAAAAGAGCAGAAAAAATTTTTGATGAAATCATTTTGTTGGTAGGGGAAAACAAAACAAAAAAAGCATTGTTTTCTTTGAAAGAAAGAAAAGAAATGCTTGAAGAATTATTTAAAGACAAAAAACACGTGAAAGTTGAAGTTTTAGATGGCTTGCTGGCTGGATATATGAAACAAAAACAATTGCATTTTGTGATTAGAGGGTTAAGAGCGATAAGTGATTTTGATTACGAGTTCCAGCACTCAATAATGAACAAAGAGCTGAATAAAGAAATTGAAACAGTATTTTTGATGACCGAACCAAAATATTTTTATGTTAATTCAAGGATAATAAAAGAAATAGTTGAATTAAAAGGAAATGCAAAAGAATTTGTACCAAAACTAGTTGAAGAAAAATTAAAAGAAAAACTGGAGAAATAAGGCTTGGAAGATAGGTATAAAAAGGTTGTTTTGGATAAAATAGTAAGGAAATACAGCAAATTTACTACTATTTGCGTTTTCAATTTTTTTGTATTTTTATATTATGGAGGCATTTAAATGGTTTCAGTTTACGATGTGCCAGGAATAGAACTAGTAAAAGAAATAGCTAAAGAACTAAAAGAAAACAAAAATATTATTCAGCCAGAATACGTTGATTTTGTTAAAACAGGCGCTCACAGGGAAAGAGCTCCACAACAAGATGGATGGTATTACAATAGAATGGCTTCAATTCTCAGAAGGATTTTTTTGGATGGCCCAGTTGGAACTGAATCTTTAAGAACTTATTATGGTGGAAGAAAAAACAGAGGAGTAAGACCTCACAAGCATGTTAAAGCAGGCGGAAAAATTATCAGAAACTGCCTTCAGGCATTAGACAAAGAAGGATTAATTAAAAAAGAAAAAAAAGGAAGAGTTATAACAAAAAAAGGAATTGCTTTCTTAAATAAAGTTTCAAAGAAAACAGAAGTTTACTTAAAAGAAAATCCAATTAAAAGAAAACAAAAAAACTTGACTTTAGTGGTAGAAAAAGTAATGCACACTGAAGGAAAAGAAAAGAAAAAAGACAAAAAGAAAGGTAAAGAAGATGAATCCAGAGGAGATAAAGGAAAGAAAAGCAAATGAATTAAGAGAAAAATATTCTCAGCAGACACAAGACCAAAACAGGAGGATTGAACTAGAAAACCAGATTGACTCTGCAATGAAATTGGTTTTAACAGAAGAAGCCAGAACAAGATTGTATAACGTCAGATTGGTTAACAGAGAATTATATTTAAAAACAGCTCAAAGCTTGATTTATTTATATAAATCAGGGCAAGTACAAGGAAAAATAGGAGAACCAGAATTAAAAGGATTATTAGAAAAACTTTCAGCTAAAAGAGAAATAAACATCAAACGAAAATAAACTTTTAGAAAAAGTTTAATCAAAAACAGGTGAAAAAAAATGGCTAGATACAAAGAAAAAGAAAAAAAAGATTTCTTAATATCTGAAAGAAAAAAAATTGGACCAGGAATAAGCAATGCTCCTGTATGGATAGTACAAAAAAAAGGGGAAAGAATCTGGAACAAAAAACAAAAAAAGCACTGGAAAAATGTTGATTTAGGAAAATTATACGAAAAAAAGAAGAACAAGGAGTAGTGTAAGAAATGGCAGACAATTATGTGATTCCATTAAGGCAGGTAACAAACAAAAAACCCAGAAGAGGCAGAGCAAAAAAAGCAATTAGAGCAATAAAAATGTTTGTTAAAAAGCATAAAAGATTAAATGAAGACCAAATTGCTATTTCAAAAGAAGTAAATGAAAAAGTCTGGGAAAACGGAATGTTTGGAATCCCAAGAAAAATTGAAGTTGAATTAAAAGAAATTGAAGAAAAAACTTTTGTGTTCTTAAAAGATGGAAAAGAATTAAAAGAAAGGGAAAAGGAAATAAAAGACAAGAAAAAAGAAGATAAGAAGAAAACAGACGAAAAAGAAAAGGAAACAAAAGAAGAAATTAAAGCCAAAGAAGAACAAAAAAAGAAATTAGACGAAAAAAGACAAAAAGAAAAAGACGCACAAAAAGTTGACTTAAAGAGAAAACTAAAAGAGTAAAGTAAGATGAAAATAGAAAAAAACTATTTAAAAGGAAGCCCTTTTATTGGAATTTTTTCTTGCATAACCGAAAAAATTGGATTACTTCCATTATACACAGAAAAAAAAGAAGTTCAAAGAACAGAAGAATTCTTTGAAATAGAAGTAATTCAGACAAGCATTGCAGGAAGCTCTTTAATCGGAAGTTTAGTAAAAGGAAACAACAAAGGATTTATTTTACCTGAAACAGCAGACGACAAAGAAATAAAGTTTTTGGAAGAAAAAGGGATTAAAGTGAAAAAAATCAAGGGATTAACTGCTTTAGGCAATTTAGTTGGATTAAATGATTTTGGGGGAATTGTAAGCCCTTTAATTCAAAAAAAGTCTTTTGAAGAAATAAAAAAGTTTTTTGGAATTCCATTAAAACAAATGACTTTAGGAAACAGCGAAGTAGTTGGATCCTGTCTTCTAGCAACAAATAAAGGTTTTATAGTGCATCCGGAAATAAAGGAAAAAGAATTAAAGGAAATCGAATCAATACTTAAAGTGCAGGGGAATCCTTCAACAGCAAACTATGGAGACCCTTTTGTAGCAAATGATATTCTTGCAAACAGCAAAGGAATTTTAATTGGAGAATATACTTCAAATGTAGAAATGTTAATGATTGATGAAGGATTAAGAGGGGATTAAAATGGAAGAAAAAACAAAAAAATTATTTGACGTTCAAGGAAAAATAAAAAACGGAAAAAATGAAAAAAAATTTTTAAAACAAGTTAGTTCACTAAATGAAAACACTGCAATAGAAAAAATTTTTGGATTATTTGGTTCAAAAAACAAAATTAAAAGAAGAGATGTTGAAATAAACGAAGTTAAAGAGGTGAAAGAATAATGGCTGAAAAAACTGTTAAGTTAACCGGACAGCAAATAGTTGAAGGATTAAATCAACAAAAAACACAGCTAAATGCGATTCAAAGAAATATTGCTTCAATTCAGGGTTTGCTTCAGGAAATCTTTTTTGCAAAAGAAAGCATTAAAGCAGTAAAGAAAACAAAAAAAGGAGAAAACGCAATGATTGCTTTAGGCGCAGGAATGTTTTTGGAAATGAAAATAAATGAAACAACTAAAGTGAAAAAAAGGCTTGCAGGAAATGTTTTAATCGACTCAAAAACAGATAAAGCAATAGAAGAACTGGAAAAACAAGAACAAGAAACACAAGAAAAACTAATGGAATTAGATAAACAACAGCAGTCAATTTACGCTAATATGAATACTTTAAGCCGAATAATAAATGAAGCACAAAAAGCAAGAGCACAGGAAACAAAATAAGTTGATTGATTAGAATGTTCAATTTTTTAAAGAAAAAAATTGATTCTTTTGCTGAAAAAGTTAAAGGAAAACTGGAAAAAAAAGAAGAACTAATTATAGAAGAACAACAAAAACAACCTTTTTTAGAAAAAAAGGTTGAACAAAAAACTGAAATTGAAGAAGAAAAAAAAGCAGTTTTAGAGAGACTGGAAGAAGAACAAAAAAAAGATTTAGAGGAACGACTGGAAAAAGAAGACATTCATTTAACTGAAAAAGAAAAAGAATTAGAAGAAGAGTTAAGCGAAGAAGAAAGAAAATTCTTGGCCGAAATAAGAGAAGAAGTTGAAAAAGAATTCAAAGAAAAAGACGAGCAGGCAAAACAAAGTTCAGAAAAAGTTAAATCAAAAGAAAAAAAAGAAACTCAAAAAATTGAAGAAATAGAAAAAATAATTGAAGAAAGAGAAGAATTAATTGAAAGAGCTGAAGAAACAAAAAAAGGAATTGAAGTTCCAAAAGAAGAATTTGCAGAAAAAAAAGTAAAAGAAGAATTAATTGAAGAAATTATTGAAGAAGAAGGATTTGAAGAAAAGTTTGAAGAAGAACTGGAAAAAGAAATTGAAGAAGAGTTTGAAAAAGAACCTGAAAAAATTGAAACAGAAAAAGAAATTGAATTTGAAAGAAAAGCCCTGAAAAAAATTAAAATTGAAGAACCTAAAAGAATAGTTGAATCTGATTTACTAAAAGAAAGAGAATTAAAAGCAAAAGTTTCTTTGACCTCTAAAATGAAAAAGTTTTTCACCGGAAAAATCAAAATAGAAGAAAAAGATGTAAAAGACTTTTTAGAAGAATTTGAATTAGCTTTAATGGAAGCAGACGTGGAACAGGAAACTTCAAAAAAAATTGTTGAAGGAATCAAACAAGAACTGATTGGAAAAGAAATTGACGGAAGAAATGTAACTGAAACATTAAAAAAAGAAATTGCCTTAATTTTAGAAAAATTAATGGATGCACCAAAAATTGATTTAAAAGAAAAAATGCAGTCAAAAAAGCCTTTTGTAATACTTTTTTTGGGTCCAAACGGGGCAGGAAAAACAACTTCAATTGCAAAAATTGCTTTTAAATTCAAAAAACAGGGAAAACAAGTTATTTTGGCTGCAGCAGACACTTTTCGTGCAGCATCAATTGAACAAATTGAAACTCATGCAGAAAGAATTGGAGTAAGATTAGTAAAACACCAGTATGGAAGCGATCCAGCCGCAGTTGCATTTGATGCGGTTAAGGCAGCTGAAGCAAAAAACATGGATTTGGTTTTAATTGATTCAGCCGGAAGGCAGGAAACAAACACTAATTTAATGAATGAATTAAAAAAAATTGACAGAGTAGTAAAACCTGATTTAAAGTTGTTTGTCGGAGAAGCAATGGCAGGAAATTCACTTTATGAACAGGCAAAAGAATTCAAGGAAAAAATTGGTTTTGACGGATTTATTTTAACTAAAATTGATACTGATGCAAAAGGTGGAACAGCAATTTCTCTAATAAGCGGGTTACAAAAGCCTGTTGTTTTTGTGGGAACAGGACAAGGATATGAAAACTTAGTGGAATTCACCCCAAAATTTATTACTGACAGGATAATTAAATAACTGATTAATTACAAAACTATTAATTGTTTTCCTAACAGAAATCTATTCTAAAAAGTGATTTAAATGGGTTTAGGCGAAAAACTAAGGACTGCAATGGAAAAAATTCGTAATTCCAGTTCTTTAGATAAAGATACGGTTAAAGAAGCAAGCAAAGAAATCCAGAGAGCATTAATTTCATCTGATGTCCAAATTGAAATGGTTCTGAAATTAACTAAAAAAATTGAAGAAACAGCATTCAAAGACCTGCCAAAAGGAATTAACAGAAGAGAATTTATTACAAAAAATACTTATGATATTCTGGCAGAAGCATTAGGAGGAGAAAAACCTCAACTGGAAAAAACTCCTGAAAGAATTTTAATGGTTGGATTATTTGGCAGCGGAAAAACAACGAGTTCAGGGAAATTAGCTAAATATTATTCTAAAAGAGGAAAAAAAGTTGGCTTGATTTGTGCTGACACTTTCAGGCCGGCAGCATTTGAACAATTAAAACAGATTTCAGAAAAAATTGATTTACCTTTTTTTGGATTAAAAGAAGAAAAAAACGCAGCAAAAGTAGTAAAAGAAGGAATGAAAAAATTCAGGGAGTATGATTTGATTATAGTTGATTCAGCAGGAAGAAGTGCATTAGACCAAGACTTAGTTAAAGAAATAAAAGAAGTTAATTCAGAATTAAATCCAGACCTGACTTTGCTTGTATTAGGAGCAGACATTGGCCAGATAGCAGGAAAACAGGCAAAAGCATTTCATGAAAGCGTTGGAGTAAAAGGAGTAATTTTAACCAAAATGGATGGCTCTGCAAAAGGAGGAGGAGCATTAATTGCCTGTTCAATAACTGATTCTCCAGTTTATTTTATTGGAACCGGAGAAAAAATGAATGACTTGGAAGAATTTGATGCAACAAGATATTTAAGCAGAATAATGGGTTACGGGGACTTACAAGGGTTACTGGAAAAAGTTAAAGAAGCAAGTGAAAACGAAGAAGTTGATTTAGAAGAATTAATGAAAAACGAATTCAATTTAGATATTTTTTACAAGCAGTTAAAGGCAGCAAGAAAAATGGGGCCGTTAAACAAGGTAATGGATATGATGGGGTTAGGCCAGCAGATTCCAAAAGACCAGTTAGAATTAGGCGAAGAAAAATTAGATGGATTTAAAGTTATAATGGATTCAATGACAAAAAAAGAAAAATTGGATCCGGAATTATTAAATCATTCAAGAATCCAGAGAATTGCAAAAGGATGCGGAAAAAAAGAAGAAGACGTAAGAGAACTAATAAAGCATTACAAGAAAATGAAGAAAATGGTCAAGCAAATGAAAAAGTTTTCTGACCCAAAACAACTGCAAAAAAAAGGCGCAATGGATAAACTAATGAAAAAATTCGGAAAACAAAAAAAAATTAAATACAGGTAATTAAATGAAAGTTAATGTTGGAAGCGAAAACCCTGTAAAAGTAAAGGCAGTGAAAAATGCTTTTGGAAAATACTTTAAAGAAGTAAAAATAAATTCAGCTAAAACTAAATCAGAAGTAAGAGACCAGCCCCTTAATTTATTGGAAATATTGAATGGAGCAAAAATCAGAGCACAAAAAAATTTTAGTGATTGCGATTATTCAATTGGAATTGAATCAGGAATAATGAGCTTTCCCTGCGATTCAGGTTACATGGAAATAACTGTTGCAGCAATTTTTGACGGAAAAAAGTTTTTTATTGGAACAAGCCCCTTATTTGAGTACCCAAAAAAAGCAGTTAAACTGCTTTTACAGGAAAGAGATAACATAACCAGTGCATTTGTTAAATTATTCGGCAAACAAAAAGATTTAGGAAGAAAACAAGGAGCAGTAGGAGAATTAACTAAAGGAAAAGTTAACAGAGCACAGTTTACAGAAATGGCTGTATTAATGGCTTTAATGAAAATAGTAAGCAAAGAGTTTTTTGAGTGAATTATCTTGTTTTTTATTTCCCCTGAGCTTTTTTAAGAGCATTCCAGGCTTTTAGTGCTTCAGTTGGAGTTAAACCATAACTTCTTGCAACATTAACAAAAGCTGATTCTGACCATCTTTGTGGATTACCAAGTTTTGCATGAATTTTTTTAATAATTGGCTCTAAAGGCCTGTTTTTTCTGACTTTGCTTTTAGCAAGCACATTCCAGTTTTCTAAAGCAAAAGGCGAATCATTTTTGCTTCTAATTCTGACTGAAACCTTTGAATGTTTTCCCGGAACAGTTTTTTTGGGGAGTTTATTAAAACGGTTTTTTGGAAGGCTCATTAAAATCACTTAATATAATTTGTGTTTTAATTATTAAAAGCTTTTGCACGGAATTCATTAAGTTAATTCTTTTTGTGTTTTTTGTTTGATTTCTTTTTGTTTGTATTTTTTGTTTGTTTCCTTTTTTTACTTTGTTTTTTTGTTTTCTTTTTTTTGTTTGTATTTTTTGTTTGTTTTGTTTTTTGTTAATTCTTTTTGTGTTTTTTTGTTTTAACTAACTTTTTTTCAGTTAAATAGCGGTATAAGTCTGTTGCTTCATCTGCTTCTATTCCAAGGCTTTTGGCTTTTCTAATAAAAAATTGTTTTCGCTGTAAGCTGGGGTTGCCGAATTCTTTTCTTAAAATATTGATGTTTTTGTATCTTTCCCATAAATAGCCTGCCTGGCTTGGCCCAAAAGAAAAATGTGTTGCTGCACTAAGAAAATCACGGTAATTAGTTATTTTTCCGTTAAAAACTGATTCCCTTAAAGCAGTTAGTTTAGCTATCCTGTGAGAATCTAAAGGAATTGAGTTAACTATTTTTTTTATTTTTTTGCGGGAATAAACCTTTCTCTTTTTTACCATAAAAAAGATATTGTTTGAATGTTTATATTATTTTCCTTTCAAGGTTTATCTGAGAGATAAAAATGATTTTATTAATAAGACAGGCAGTAATTTTAGTTGGAACTTTTTTAGGGGCATACACTGACTACAAAACAGGATTTATTTTTGATAAAATAACTTACCCAATGATTGCAATAGGAATTTTATTGAATTTGTTTGAGTTAGGGAAAGAAATTTCTTTACAGAATTTTCTGGAATTATTTGGAGTAGGAATAAGCATTTTTGTTTTAGGTTATGCAATGTATTGGCTGGGAAAACTCGGAGGAGGAGACGTAAAACTTTTTACTGGAATTGGTTTATTGATTCCATTTGAAACAGGAATTTTTCCTCTGAATATTTTTGCTTTAAATGCATTAATTTTAGCCGGAATTAGTTCACTGATTTTTTATGGAGTGTTTTATATTTTAAAATATGCAAGAAAAGGAATTAATTTGGACGAAAACAAAGAAGGAATAAAAAAAGCTGTCGGATTAGGAATATTACTTTTGTTTTATTTTTTTCTGATTTATTCAGCTGGATTAGAAAAAATGATTTTTGTTTTATTTATTCCAATGAGTATTGCATTAATTTATATTGCATTAGAAAAAGGAATCAAAAAAGAGTTTTTCCTGAAAAAGATTTCTTTGAATGAAATGGAAGAAGATGAAGTAATTGCAGTTGAATTTGAAAAAAAAGAAACAATAGAAAAACTTGGTTTAGGATTTAAAGGAGTAATTGGATTAAAAGAAAAAAAAGCATTAGAAGAAAAAGGAGTAAAAGAATTATTTGTTTACAGAAACTTGCCTAAATTCGGGCCGTTTATTTTTATAGGGGCATTAATTAATCTGGCTTTCCCTAATTTGTTTGTTTTACTTTTTATTTAGTTTTGGAAGAACCAAAAAAGCAAATAATGCAACCAGAATTGCTGCAACCCAAAAAGTTTCAATTCCGACAAAACCTGCAATTGAAGCAAAAAAAATTAAGAGAAGTAAAGCTGAAATAACTATGCTAAAAATTTTAAGGGTTTTTTGATTCATTTCATTCACTTTGTCCTTTAAATCCAATTCCTTCAACAGAAATTTCTGCCGGCTCAGTTATTTTTCCTTTTACCTCGAATTTTACATCCAAAAATTTTTCTGCAACAGAAATATTATTTAAAGTGTGATAAGTTAAAGCAGAGGTTTCAAAAGTTGAATGACCTTTAGCTAAAGCCATAAAAGGAATTATTTGATCAGCTAAATGAGAGTCAATTGGCTTTAATGAATTAATTTCATTTAAAAGAAATTCAACTGCCTGAACAGCCACTTTTTTCGGGGGTTTGTTTTTTTCTTGCAAAGAAGAAGAACCAGTTCTTAAGCCGTCTTTAAATTTGGCAATTAAAGTTATTCCTGCGCCTTTTTCGTCAATTGATTCATTAAATTCAGTTTCTTCATCTAAATCAACTAAAGGAAATTTTTCCTGCAATAATTTTTTTGTTAAACTGGAAAGATTTTCTGAAGCTTCTTTTGGATAGCCGGTTGAATGAGCAAAAATTTTGATGAAATTCAGTTTATCCTGTTCAACTTTATAAAAAGGCTTTAAAGGAAGTTTAGAAGAAATTTTTGAAAAAGAAATTAAACCTTTTCCTTTTGGATAATACCCTCTTTTTTTTAAATTAAAAGAAAATTTTGCTCCCAAAAAAGAAATAAACTGATAAAAGACTTCTTTAGAATAATTAAATGACGGGGAAAAAGGAACATCTGTGCCGCCAAAAATTCTAAAAGAAGGTTTTTTAGGCGAAAAAATTAATGGTAAAGTTAAAGTTTGCAAAAGCAAAGTAATTGAACCAGCTGTACCAATGTTTACTCCATAATTTCCTTCTTTAATGCTTTTAGGATAAAAAACAATTCTTTCTGCTCCCAAAACATTTCCTTTAACTTTTGAATCAGAAATCTTTGCTAAAGTGTTTAATCCTGTAAGATGCTGTTGCGCTAAACCTTTTTTTGGCCTGTTGGCGCGAATATTGAATACAAGACAAGGCTTTTTTGTTACACTTGATAAAGCAAGAGCAGTTCTAAGGCATTGGCCTCCTGAACGACCGTCAACTTCAATTAATTCTTTTTCCATAGAATAAATTAATGAAAGAAATCAATAATAAAAGCATTAGCTGCCAGTTATTCTTCTTTTACTTTTTAATGCTTCTTTTTCTAGTCTGAACATAATAATAAGATACTCCGGTTTTCTTTGCAATTTCTTCTAAAGTTGATTTTCTCTCAGACAATAAGCGGTCAACTTCCCTTCTTTTTTCAATTGGAACAAAATAACCTTGGCGGTTATTTGGTTTTGGCATTAAAATTCCTTCATTAACTCCAATCCTGTAAACAGTCACATAATCAAGCTTATGTTTTCCTGCAACTTCTCCAGTACGCAAATTCCTTAAATCAGTTTTAATTAACTCTAGCGTGCCCTTAGAAATTTTTGTTCTTTTGCCCCCCCATTTGCCTTTTCTTTCAGTTTCCCTTGTTTTTCTTATATTCAAAAACTTATTTAAGGATCCAACTTCATCTGGAAGTATTTTTACTGGTTTATCAAATTTTTCTGAAAGCAGTTCAGAAACCTCTGAAGCAATCTGCTTCATAGTCTTATCTCTTTCAGCATAAATTTTATTTGCAAGCAACAAATCAAGCAAAGGATGAAACTTTTTATTCAGCCCATACTTTCTCCATTGGCTTTTCACGTTCTTTAAAGGATGGTATTTTCCCCACAAAAAAATTGTTTTATTCTCAGGAAGCCAAGAAAATTTCTTAAACAACTTCCAAGTAATTTTATGCCTGCTGCCCCAACTTATCTTTGCATCAATCAAAGACAGCATTTCAGTTTGCTTTAACAAAAGCTTTTTCTTGGCTAAAGATTTTTTTCTCAAAACAGCAGTTAATTTTCTGGGCATAACATAATTTTACGCAACAATTAATAATAAGCTTTTTCTTTTAGTTTATGGATAACATGAAAATACTGGTTACCGGCTCACAGGGTTTTATCGGAAAAGAACTGGTTAAAGAGCTGAAAAAAGAAAAAAACGAAGTAATAGAGTTTGATTTAATTAAAGGACAGAATTTACTGAATGAAGAACATTTAGAATTACTTAAAGGAGTTGAAACAGTAATTCATTTAGCAGCAGAATTAGATGAAAATAAATCATTGGAAGAATTAAATACCATTAATGTAAAAGGAACAGAAAAATTGCTTGAAAAATGCGTTAAATTCAAAGTAAAAAAATTCATTTATTTAAGCAGTACAGGAGTAATGGGAAATATTTCAAAACAAGCAGATGAATTAACTGAATTAAATCCTTTAACTAAATACGAGAAAAGCAAGGCAGAAGCAGAAAAAAAAGTAAACGAGTTTCAGGAATTAATTCCAATAACAATTTTAAGAAGCGCATTAGTTTTAGGCCCAAACAAGTACTGGAAAGAAATAGTTAGTTTAGTGAAAAAAAATTTTCCTTTAATTGGAAACGGAGAAAACAAATTCCAAATAATTTATTTCAAAGATTTAGTTTCAGCAATAATTTTTTGCTTGAAAAAATTTGAAACAGAAAACGAAACATTTATTGCAGCAGAAGACAAAGGAAAAAAACTGATTTCAATTTATTCTTTAATTCAAAGTGAACTCGGGATAAACAAAAAAATCAAGATTGTACCGGTTTTTCTGGCAAAAATTTTTGCTTACACTAAATTAAGCAAATTCATCAGAATAGAACACATTAACAGGCTTATAAGAAACAGGGATTATTCAATCCAAAAAATTGCAAAATTAGGCTGGAAACCAAATTATTCAACTGAACAGGCAATACAAGAAACAGTAAAAGAAATACAAAAACAAGAGAAAAAATCTTAGCGTTTTCCGTCTTTTTTGACTGCATCAACAAATTCTTTCATTAACTTAAATGCTTTTTCTTTGTTTTTGTATACATTGTCCACTGCTGTTCCCACATGAACAATTGAAGCCCCTGCTTCAATGACTTCTTGAGCCATTTTAGGGGTCTTTACCCCTCCAGCGACAATAATTGGCACATCAACTACACTGGAAATTGCTTTAACGTTTTCTGATGGAACACAAGAAGGAGCCCCAGAACCAGATTCAAGAATAATTAAATGAGAACCCATATATTGTCCAGCTAAAGCTGCTGCTGCACCAACATAAGGAACATCTCTTGGAATCAAATTTGCTTGTCCAACCCAACCAACTGCTCTGCCTGGTTCAAAAACCAGATAAGAAGTTGGAATTGTTTCTAAATTCATTTTCTTAATTGGAATAGAAGAAGCAGTCTGTGCACCAGAAAGATAATACGGATCCCTAGAGTTTAACATTGTCATAAAATAAGCTGCATCAGCTTTAGGGCTTAAAGTAGCAATATTTCCAGGAAACAAAATTACAGGCAAAGAAGAATTTGCTTTAATTGCCTTAATTGTTTTGTCAAGCAAAGAACCTTGAGCTCCAATAGAGCCTCCGACAGCAAAAGCAGAAACTCCTGCTTTTTCAGCTAGTTTAGCCATAACTCCTGCTTCTTCAGGAGACTGGTCAGGAGGGTCAATCACAAGAAATACAAGACCTTTTTTTTCTTCTATTTCTTTTAAGATATATTTGTATGTTTTTCCAAAATGAGATTCAAACATTAAAAATCACTTTAAAGATTGTGTGAAAAAGGTATTTAAATGGTTGTTAATCAAAAGAAAATTAAAACAAAACAAAAGGTTTAAATATTATTTGAGTCATATAAAAGTATTATATGAGTATAAAGACTTTAACTGTGGCTGTAGATGAAGAATACATTAAAACAATTGATTCAGTTATTAATTCAAGTAAAATGTATTCTTCCAGAAGCGAGTTTGTAAAAGATGCAGTAAGAGAAAAAATAACTGAAATGATTAAGCTGAATGATAATTTGAAAGACATTAGAGAAGCTTCTATTAGACTGGCAAAAAAAGCAAAAGAAAATGGTTGGGATGGGAAAACACAATCAATCTCAAAAAAAGAAAACGATAAGCTTGCTAAAGAATATATGAAATCTCTTTAGGCGAAACACACTGAATAAACTTATGCGCTTTTTCAAAATCTTTTTTGTTCCAGGTAACAATTAAGTCTGCTTGATTTTCAAGAGCAATAGCTACATGAACTGAATCAAAAAAATGCAATCCAGTTTGTTTTTCTATCTCTTGAGTTAATTTATTATTTGGTTTTTTTTCAATAACTGAAAAATTTACTTTAAGTCTGTTAAACTCTTCTAATACATCTTTTTTACTCAAAAAAATTATTTTTTTCACTTCCATAAAAAACCAGTCTGAAAGCAATAAAATATGTTTATTTCTTTTGCAGAAATCAAAAAAATTTGCACTCTCTAAATATCTGATGTTAAATGAAGAATCAATTTCTTCCCTTAAAAGAGAAATTAAAACATTTGAATCCAAATAAATTCTTTTAATCATTAAAGAAAAAGAATTTGAAGGTTTTTATTGCTGCCCAGAGTTCACTGCCTGTGATTAAAAAAAGTTTCTGCCAAAGGCAAGTTTTGATAAAACTTTTAAAAAAAGTTTTTGCTGAAAGCAATTTTGATAAAACTTTTAAAAAAAGTTTTCATTTATGAATTTGAAGTTTTCCTGGTTTTCCTTTAATCCCTGAATGATGTTTCCATGCCCTGGGAACAAATACTCTATTTCCAGTTCAGAAAGTTTTTGAATTGATTTTTTAATTTCAGTAAAAGAACCTGTTTGTAAATCAGTTCTGCCTATTGTCTGAAAAAAAAGAGTGTCACCGGAAAACAACATTTTTTTGTTTTGCTCGTAAAAACAGACTGAACCTTTTGTATGGCCTGGAGTAAAAATAACTTTAAAAGAAAAAGGATTTAATTCAATTAATTGGTTTTCAGTTAAAAAAGAATTAATTTTTGGATAAAAAGATTGTTCTTTTGCTCTGGTGAATTCAGGGTTTTCCTGTTCCAAATGCTTTGAGTCAAATTCACTCAAAAAAATTTTTGCTTTATCATATAATTTGTCTGCCTGAAAATGATCATAATGACCATGAGTATGCAAAATCGCGTTAATGTCGTTTGCCCTTAAATTCAGTTCTTTCAGAAATTCAGTGTGAGGTTTCATTGCAGTTGTTGTTCCTGAATCAATTAAAACGTTTTTTTCTTTTCCTTTAATTAAATAAGCATTACAGGACAAATCAGATGTTTTAAACAAAAAAACGTTTTCAGCTGGATTACTTAAAGGCATTAAAAAAATAAGTATTTAAACTTCTTTAAACCTTTGTTTTTATATGAAGAAACAACAGGCACAAATGAAAAAAAAGCCGGAATTAGAGATTATAACTGATGCTTCACTGCTTTCAAATAGAATAAGAAAATGGTTGGATAACAATAAAGTAAAAGGGAAAAATGTTGCTGTCTTAATTCATGGAAACAGTCTTGTTAGTGCTATTTCTTACACGGTTGATAAATCATTTGAATGCAAAGTAGATTATCTAGGGAAAGTTAAAATACTTCCAGAAAGGATTAGAGATTATATGCCAAATCCAGAAGAATATTTATTAGAATTGCTTGTAAAACAGAATATTTTTACCTTTGATTCATCTAATATAAGAAAGGTTCATCATGATTTACTTCATAACTGGAAAGACAAAGGATTTATTGAGTACAATAAAGACTGGAAATTCACAATAACAGAACATGGAAAAAAAAATGATTGAAAGAAGAAATAATAAAATTAAAATAAGAACAATTCAAATGCCCGAGCCAGTTAGAACTCATTTAAGTATGAACAGAAGAGTTAGAAATTGGACTAATAGAAAGTTTAAATTAATAAAAAAAATGATGAGCAGAACTAAAATCAGATGAACTTATTAAGTTTTTTATGAATCTGTTTTGTTATGAAAGAATTAAGAGAAAAGATTTTGAGTTCAGGCAAAGTTACTGAAAACGAATTAAACGAAAAAATAAAAGAAAAAACAGAAAAGTTTTCCGGAATGCTGAATGAACACGCTGCATTGTATTTGATTGCAAGAGAAATAGGGGTTAATGCAGAAAAAGAAAACAAAAAAATTTCAGAATTAAAAACAAAAGACACTGTTGATTTAGAAGGAGTGATTTTAGAAGTTTATCCTGAAAGAGAATTTGAATCAAAAGGAAAAAAAGGAAAAGTAAGAAATGTTTTGATTAAAGATAAAACAGGAAATGCATTAATGGTTTTATGGAACGGAGACACAGAAAAAGTTACTGAAAAAGATGTCGGGAGAAAAATAGAGTTAAAAGATTTTTTGGTTGAAGAATTTAACGGGAAAATCCAGTTAAAAAAAGGGTTTAGAGGGGGAATGGAATTAAAAGAAAAAAAAGAAATGGAAAAAGAAGAACAAAAAAAAATTAATGAATTAACTGACGGAGAAATAAATGTTTTTGTTTTAGCAAGAGTTTTAAGAGAATTTCCTTTAAAGGAATTTGAATCAAAAGGAAAAAAAGGAATGCTTAAAAGAATTGAATTAATTGACGACACAGGAATAATTAATCTGGTTTTATGGAATGAAAACGCATTAAAAGAAATAAAAGAAGGAACTGCACTGGAATTAAAAGGAGTTAACTCAAGAAAAGGATTAAATGGATTGGAATTGCATTCAAATTCAAACACAGAAATAACTGAAAACAAGGAAATTGAAGGATTAGAAGGGTTATGTGAAAAAGTTTTTCCTTTAATTGAAATAAATAAAGTAGTTGAAGGAAAAAGGTTTATGGTTAAAGGAACAATAAAAGAATTAAATAAAACTAAATTATTGTTTAATGTCTGCCCTGAATGCGGAAAAAGCATTAAAGAAGAAGAAAGAAAATTTTTTTGTGATTCCTGCGGTCAAATACTTAAACCAAAAAAACGTTTTGTTGTTTCATTTGAATTAGAGGATGAAACCGGGGAAATGAAAACAATGGTTTACGGAAAAAAAGCAGAAAAAATAATTGAACAAAAAAAAGATGAAATAATAAAAAGATTAGATGAAATAATTTTAGATGAAGTAATTGAAGAACTAAACGAAAAAATTAAAGGAAAAGAAATAAGTTTTTTGACCAGAGCAAAAATTAATTCTTTTACCGGAGAAACCGAATTAGTTTTAGAAAAATTATTCTGAAACAGATTGATTTAAGTCAGTGTAATTGCCTTCTAATAATTCAAGGTTTCTAAAAACAAAACTTTTGTTTTCTTCTTGTGTTCCGACTGATTGCCAGGCATAAGTGAATTCGCCGTAATATTCTGCTTCACTTGAAACAATTATTGTAGGAATTTTAGTAATAGAATATTTTTCAATTAAAGCTTTTCCTTCAGGAGAATAAATTGAATAAGTTGTGTCTTTAATTACTTTCATTTTTATTTGCTGAGTTAAAGGGTCGGCTAAAAAGTTTGAGTCAATGCAGTCAGAACAGTTTTCATCAATTAATCTGGTTATTTCAACTAATCCTTTAACTTCATTTAAATATAAATCAAAAAAAGGAGCTGCTTCCTCATAAATATAAGCATTATCTTCTGTATAGCCTCCTCCCTGAACCCACAAAACAGAAAAGTATTCATATTCTTCAAGGTCTCCGGTAAGAATTACAACCGGAATTTTTGAAATAAAATAATGATCAATTAGTTCCTGTGCTTCAGCTGAATCATATTCAAGAGTTTTTTCTTCTTCAATTAAAACATTTAAATCTTTAATGTAATCAAAAAAAGGGGTTAAGTCTTCACAGTCTTCACAAGAAGAATCCTTAATCAAAAAATATTTTACTTTTCCAACCAAACGATTTTCTTCCAAAGAAAAATAAGGCGGTTCAATTGTTCTTAAAATTAATACTCCGTTGCTTTCATCTCCAACTGCACTCCAAGCTTCTCGTAAATCAGTTCCCTCGAATTCTCCGTTAACAATCAAAGAAGGAAGTTTAGTGATATTATGCATTGCAATTAAGTTTTTTCCTTCATCTGAATCTGCTTCAACTTCTTTTACTTCCAATACATTTACATCAAAAGCCTGCTTTATTCCGTCAACCAAATAATTTAATGAAATGCATTCTTCGCAGTCAGATTTAGTTAATAAAATTATTTTAATAAGAGGAAGCTTGTCAACTTGAGTATTTTGGTCACCTTGAATACCAGTATTATCAATAATTCCATTATTTGAACCATCACTCTGCTGAGACAAAACAATCCAAACAACAGATAAAATAATCAAAAGAGTTATTGCTCCAATAGCAATTAACATCTGCTTTTTTGGTAAAACCATTTTTTCTTCGGAAGACACAGATTAATTAAATAAAAAAAAGAATAAAAAGGGTTAGGTAAAAGCTCAGCAAAAAAGTATGAATTTAAACCTTTGGTTAAACAAATAATAACAGAGAATCTACATAATCAATGCTTTTTGTTGGGTGATAACTTGAGTAAATTAAAAGAAAAAAATAAAACTGAATCAAAAGAAGGTTCAGGTTATGGAAAAATTATTTTAGCAATTGTGTTAGTAGGAGTTTTGGGTTTACTGGTTTTTGGCGGACCAGTAACTGGTTTTTATTTATTAGGAAACCCTTTTAGTGATGCTCCAACAGGAAATAACGGAAGACCATTTAAGGGAACAGCAGATGCAAAAATTATTGTAATTGAATACTCTGATTTTCAGTGCCCTGCGTGTAGTGCAGCTCATGACTCTGCAAAAAACATAATAAACGAGTTTTCAGATTCAGTTAGATTTGAATACAGGCATTTTCCTTTGAGTTCAATTCATCCTTTTGCTTTTAAGGCAGCAGTTGCAGCTGAAGCAGCAGCAGACCAAGGAAAATTCTGGGAATACCATGACTTGTTATTTGCAAACCAGAATAATCTGAAAAGAGACGACTTAATTAAATATGCAGAACAATTAGGTTTAGATATAGAAAAATTTACTGCAACACTTGACAGCAATGAAAAAGATGCTTTAATTCAGGCTGACTTGGCTGAAGGACAAAAAGCAGGAGTAGGCGGAACACCAACTTTTTTTGTTAACGGAAAAAAACTGGATAACTGGGGACAGCTAAAAGAAGCAATTCAGGCAGAATTAAAGAAATAGTTTTTTTCTTTAATTTCTTTTTTTTGCGTAAATTATTTCAAAGTGCACTGACTTTTTTGAGTTTGTTTCTGGCTTTATTGTTTCCTGATCTAAAGGTTTTTCTTCAGCTGGTTTAATTGGCTCTGTTTGGGTTTGAATTTCTGTTTGGATTTTTTCTTCTTGTTTTTCTCTTAAACTTTTTCCTCTGATTATTTCTGTGTGGCTGTCTCCAAAAGAGTTTTTGCTGTTAACAGAACTTTTAAAGCCTGGAAAATTCGGGTGATTAAACATTCCCTTGCATTTAGGTGTACAAAACACTGGATCAGAAGCAACTTCAAAAATGATTCCGCAACGAGGACAAATTTTTTTCATATTCTTCAAACAAATAGATTTCATAAATGGATTTAAAAAACTATTTTTTGGAAAAACAATGCTGAACTGTCATTCAATAAATTCTTTTATTCTTTTTATTCCTGTTTTTATTTCTTCTAAAGAACAGGCATAACTCATTCTTGCATATCCTGGCATTCCAAATGGTTTGCCTGGAACCAAAGCAACCTGCTTTTTTTCTAATAAGTCTGAACAGAAGTTCACATCATCTTTTTGGATTTCATTTATATTAAAAAAGAAATAAAATGCGCCTTGAGGCAAAATAAATTTGAGTTTAGTGTTTTTTAGTTCTGAAGCAATAAAATCCCTTCTTTTTTTGAATTCCTGAACCTGTTTTTTTAATTCGGTTTCATCTGAATTAATTGCAGCTAAAGCTGCTTTCTGTGAAATTGATGAAACTGAACCAGTTGAATGGCTTTGAATTTTTTTTAGAGCAGAAGCAATCTCTGAATTAGATGCAGTGTATCCAATTCTATAGCCTGTCATTGAATGAGATTTAGATACTCCGTTAATTGTAATAGTTAAATTTTTTATTTCTTCATTAAATGATGCTATTGAATAATGTTTTTCATCAAAAACAATTTTTTCATATATTTCGTCTGATAAAACAAAAACTTTTTTCTTTACAGCAATTTCAGCTAGTTCTTCTAATTCTTTTTTGGAATACATTAAGCCTGTTGGATTGCTTGGGGAATTCAAAATCAATGCTTTGGTTTTTTTTGTAACTGAATTCTCAAATTCTTCCGGAGTTATTTTTAATGATTTATTTGAAGTGAAAACCGGTTTTGCTTCAGCCAAAAAAGCCATTGCAGCATAACTCACCCAATAAGGACAAGGGATAATTATTTCTTCTCCTTTATTGCATAAAACCATTAAAGAATTAAATAAGGCTTGTTTTGCTCCATTACAAACAACAATCTGTTCAGGAAAATAATCAAGGGAATTATCTTTTTTCAGTTTTTCAGAAATCTTTTGTTTTAATTCTTTTATTCCGTCTGCAGCAGTATATTTTGTAAAATTTTCTTTTAATGCATTGATTCCTGCCTGTCTGACAAGTTCAGGAGAATTAAAATCTGGTTCTCCGACAGAAAAATTAATTACTTTTAATCCTTTTGATTTTAATTCCAGTGCTTTAGCATTAATTGCTAAAGTCTCTGAAGGCTGGATTTGCTTAAACCTGTCTGAAATCATTTTTAATCCCTTTTAGAAAAGAAGTATACTCTGTAAAAAAAGCATTAAAAAATCAACGGCATTGAACCCTGAAAAGTATTTAAAAGGCATTGAATTTAGTTGTATTAGCACAAGCCAATAAGCGGTTCAGCCTAGAACGACAGCTTGAAAAGGTTTAGAGGGATTTATCCCTTGTTTTTGTTAAACCTTTTCCTAAAAGGTTTGATACAAAGGAGATGAGAAAATGGCAGAAAAAAAGAGTAAAAAAACAGATGAAAATGAATTAGAAAACGAAGAAGAATTATTAGATGAAACTGATTCTGATTTAACTGAAAAAAAATCAAAAGGAAAAGAAAAGAAAGTTAAAAGTATTTCTGATTTGCCCGGGGTTGGAACAACTTCAGCTGAAAAATTAATTGGAGCAGGCTATAAAAGCATGGAAAGCATTGCAGTTGCTTCTCCAGCAGAACTAATGGAAGCCGCAGGCTTAGGGGAAATAACTGCAACAAAAGCAATTACTGCAGCAAGAGAATCATTAGAAATAGGTTATGAATCAGCAGACAAAATACAGGAAAGAAGAAAAACAATCGGAAGGCTTACAACAGGTTCAAAAGAATTAGATGAATTAATTGGAGGAGGACTAGAAACACAAAGTATTACAGAAATTTACGGGAAATTTGCTTCAGGCAAATGTGTTTCAAAAGACACTAAAATAATTTATTTTAATCCGGATAAAGCGCATTTACGTTCAATAGAAGAGTTATACGAAAATTATGCTGTAAATGAACAGCCTTTTGACGGAGGGTTTTTAGCTGAATTAAAAAAACCTGTTCAGGTAATGGGAATAAATAAATTTGGCAAAACAAAAAAAGCAAATGCATCAAAATTATTCAAAGAGCACTGCAAAACATTAAAATTAGTTGAAACAGAAAGAGGGGCAAAAATAAAGCTTACTGAAAGGCACCCTTTATTAACATTAAACAAATACGGAATTCAATGGAAATCAACTGGATTGCTTAAAGAAGGAGATTTTATTGGCGTTCCAAAAAAAATTGAATTTAACGGAAAAGAAATGTTAATAGAAGATGCATACTTTTTGGGGTTGTATGCAGCAGAAGGGTGTGCAAATCCTTGCAGCATAACTATTTTTGAAAAAAAAACACAAAACTGGTTAATGGATTACGTTGAAAAAAGATTTGGCTACAAGCCCCTGCTTAATGAAAAAAAGCAATTAATTATTTTGCAGAAACCGACAAAAGAATTCCTGAAAGAATTAGGAAAAACAAAATCCAGAACAAAGTTTGTGCCAGAAGAAATCCTTACAGGAAAAGAAGAAGTTGTTAGGGCTTTTTTAGCCGGCTATCTTGACGGAGACGGAGAAGTAAACAATACAATTATAACCGGAACAAGGTCAAAAAAATTAAGCGAAGAATTATCTTATTTGTTTGCAAGAATTGGAGTCAACGTAACTTCAAGAACTCAAACAATAAAATCAGAGCCATTCTACAAAAATTATATTACAGAACCAAAAGCAAAAATTAAAATAGACAAATTAATGAAAGAATATAGTTTGTTAAAAAAAGACAGTGTTGTAACAAGCAACAAAAACATTTCAACTAAATATGGGATTCCATTAGAAGCAATTAAACCTTTATACACCGGAATTTACACTAAATTAACTGGTTCAAGAAGAAGGTTTAACAAATGGAATAAAAAAACACTAACAGAAAGCGAGCACAGAACTTTATTCAGAAACTTCTTTGCAAGAAATAATCAGGTAATAGAAAGAGTTACAAGCAGAACAATAAAAGAAATGCTGAGCTTTTTTGGAATCAGATTAAAAGAAATTAAAGAAGCAAAAAAAATGCTGGAAAAACCAACTGAAGAAAATGTGTTTAAAGCACTTTCAATTCTTCCATTTTCTACGGGCCAGATAAGAAAAGAAATGAATCTAAAAAAAGGAACTTTCCAGAATTACATCAGCAGGAACATGAACTCGCAAAAAGCAGTTGAAATAAGTAAAGCCCTAAACAAAATGACTATTAAATTACTGGAAGACACTGAAATAAAAAAAGATTTAGGAAAAATAAAATTAATTCTTGAATCAAAAAGCAATTGGGAAAAAATCTCTTCAATTAAAACAATTGAATACAATGACTGGGTTTATGACTTGGTTGTTCCTGAAATCCACAGTTTTATCGGGGGGAACAAACCAGTGTTTCTGCATAACACTCAATGGTGTTTTCAGTTATGTGTTACAACCCAGCTTCCAAAAGAAAAAGGCGGGTTAGATGGAAATGTATTGTATATTGATTCAGAAAATTCTTTCAGACCAGAAAGAATTGTAGACATTGCAAAACACCTTAAATTAGATCCAGAAATAGTATTAAAAAATATTTTTATTGCCCGAGCTTTTAATTCAGACCATCAAATGGTTTTAGCAGAAAAAGCAGAAGAACTGGTAAAAGAAAAAAATATCAAATTAATTATAGTTGATTCTTTGACTTCTCAGTTTAGAGCAGAATTTATTGGAAGAGGAACTTTATCAGGAAGACAACAAAAACTAAACAAGCATATGCACACTCTAATGAAACTGGCTGAAATGTATAATATAGCTATATTAGTAACAAACCAGGTTATGTCAAGACCAGACATAATGTTTGGAGACCCTACTGCCCCAATAGGAGGAAATATTGTGGCGCATAACTCTAAAACAAGACTATATTTAAGAAAAGCTAAAGCAGAAAAAAGAGTTGCAAAACTGGTTGACAGTCCTTCTCTGCCTGACGGAGAAGCAGTTTACAGAGTAACAGAAAACGGAATAGAAGATTAAACAACTTTTTAAAAAAAGTTGTATCAAAAACCAAAACGTGCGAGATAAACTCGCACTGCAACTTCTATTTTATTTATTTTTTAATTCTTTTTACAATTCCTTTTGAAACATCAACTTCAACTAAATCATTGTCTTTGAATACGTGAGTAGCAATTTTTGTTCCAATCAAACAAGGGGTTTTCATTTCTCTTGCAACCCACATAAACTAATACAATGGTTTTAGAAAATTTAAATTTAACTGAAAATCAGCTTGCTTCTTGTTCTTTTAACGCGGCTTTCCTTTTTGATTTTGATTTGATTTTCTTTAATCTAAATAAATCATCTCTTTCCATTTCCTCTAATCTTAGTCTGATAAAAGAAGCATTTTTTTTCATTTCAGGAATGACTTTGAATTCTAATGCATTAACTCTTCGCTTTGTTTTATCTATTTCTGTTAAAAGTTTTCTTAAAGTGTTTTCTATTTCTGCTGCAACAATAATGTTTTTTAATAAAACTTCATAGGATTCAGCTGCTTCATCAATATAAGATGAAGTTCCGATTAAACCATAACCTCTTTCTTCAAAAGATTTTACATGATAATCTGATTTAACTGCAGGAACAACTACTCCCATAACATTTCTGGTTTTAACATCAATTACTGCTTTGTCTTTTAATGCCAGAGAAGCAGATTTGACTGCAACTGTTCCGTCAACTGCTCTGGCTAAATTAATTGAAACAGTTGCTTTTTTATAGTTGTCAACCATTTCTGACTTGGATTTTTTTGCTTCCTCTAATACATTAAAAAATTCCTGTATTAATCCGTCTCTTTTTCTTTTTAATAAAGCATGACCTGAACTGGCTAATTTTATTGCTTTATTCAGCTTGATTAACTCTGAACGAGTTGGCTTAATTGCAGGCATAAATTAACCCCTTTTCTGAAATTCCTTTTTCTTTTTGGGCAACCTGCACTTTTTCTTTTCGGAAAAAGAAAAAGGGCGGTGTTGGTTTTATTGCAGGCATAATTTATTCACTCAAATTTATTTTTTTATGTTTTATTTTTTCCTTTTGATTCAAATTCTCTTTCAGGATAAACTTCTAAAATCACTCCTTCTAAATCAACAGTGTCTTTTGTTTTTAATTCTGAAATTTTTTTGTTTTCTTTTTTAATTTAATTTTTGTTTTTTATTTAATTGTTTTGTTTATTATTTCTTTTTTTTCTTTTTAGATTTTGTTTTTGGTACTTTCTTTTTTGAATTCTTTTTAGTTGAATTTTCTTTTTTTCCTAAAGAAATCAATTTTGTTTCCATTGGAGCAGAAATCTCTGTTTTAACATCTAGTTTGGCTTCTGTTTTTTTTGGTTCTTCTGTTTTTTCGTCCGAAGGATTGTTTTTATTCAAACTTTTGGAAAAAGTTTGGTCTGCCGGCCTCTTATTTTTGTCCAAGTATTTTTCAATTAATTCATCATCAATTCTTGTTAGTTCTGATACAGGCAAAACTGAAAGCAGGTCCCAACCAAGGTTTAGTGTTTCAAAAATTGTTCTGTTTTCATGTTTGTCTTGAGTAATGAATTGTTCTTCAAATGCATCAGCAAATTTCAGGAAGCCTCTGTCTCTTTCACTTAAAGCTTCTTCTCCAACAATTGCTACAAGACCTCTTAAAGAACGTCCTTCTGCATAGGCTGCATACAACTGGTTTGAAACAGCTTTATGGTCTTCTCTAGTGTTTTTTTTACCTATTCCTGCATTCATTAATCTTGACAGGCAAGGAAGAACATCTATTGGAGGATAAACTCCTTTCATATGCAGTTCTCTTCCCAACACAATTTGCCCTTCAGTAATATAACCAGTTAAATCTGGAATTGGATGAGTAATGTCATCTCCAGGCATTGTTAGAATTGGGATCTGTGTCACAGAACCTTTTCTTCCTTTAATTAATCCTGCTCTTTCATAAATTGATGCAAGATCAGTGTACATATAACCTGGATAACCTCTTCTTCCAGGAACTTCTTCTCTTGCTGCACCAATTTCTCTTAATGCTTCACAATAATTTGTCATATCTGTAAGAATTACCAATACGTGCATGTCATGAGTGTAAGCCAAGTATTCTGCTGCAGTTAAAGCCATTTTAGGAGTAATAAGTCTCTCAATTGCAGGGTCATTAGCTAAATTCAAAAACATTATTGTTCTTTCTAATGCTCCTGTTTGTTCAAAGTCTCTTTGGAATTGCTGTGCTTCTTCGTTTGTTATTCCCATTGCAGCAAAAACAACAGCAAAGTTTCCTTCAACTTTTGCCTGTCTTGCAATCTGTAATGCAATGTCATTGTGAGGCAGACCTGAACCGGAAAAAATCGGTAATTTTTGTCCTTTAACCAAAGTATTCATTCCATCTATTGTAGAAATTCCTGTCTGAATAAAATCTTTTGGAGAACTTCTTGCATAAGGATTAATTGCAGCTCCAATAATATCTTCTTCTTTATCTGGAATTATTTCTGGTCCGGAATCAATTGGCTGGCCTAAACCAGATAAAACTCTTCCTAATAAATCTTTGGAAACTTTTAATTTAATTGTATCTCCAGTAAATCTTACAGTAGATTTTCTGTCTATTGCTGAAGTTCCTTCAAATACTTGTACAACAACAACATCATCTGAAGTGTCTAATACTTGACCGTTTTTTATTGTCCCGTCACCTAATTTTATTTTCACTAATTCTCCATAACCAATTGGATCAGTTTTTTTTACAAATATTAAAGGACCTGCAATTCTTTCAATTGTTTTATATTCTTTCATTTTTACACCTCTTAATTCCAGACAAATATAACGTCGTGCTTAAACGGCGAAACGTTTATTTTGCAATGGTTTTGAATTCTTCTTTCATTTCTCCAATTATTTTATTTAATTCTTCTTCGAATTTTTCTTCTTTTACAAGACAGATTTTAGTTAGTTTTGCTTTTGAAGTCATTTTAATTATACTTTCAACCGGCACTCCGACTTCAACTGCAGTTTCTGCTTGTTCGGAAAAAGAAATAATTCCTTTTAGAATTCCATATTGTTTTTTTAAACTGCAGTAAGAGTCAACTTCGTGAAAAGCATTTTGCTGTAAAAATCCTTCTCTTACTAATCTTGCTACTTCCATTATTAGTTGTTCTTTTTCCGGCAATGCATCTGAACCGATTAACTGAACAATTTCCTGTAAAGAAGCTTCTTTCTGTAATACTTTCATTATTTGTCTTCTGATTTTAACCCAGTCTTCTGCAATGTTTTCAATATACCATGGCTCTAATAAATTCGCATACAAACTATAAGAATCAAGCCAGTTAATTGAAGGAAAATGTCTTCTTTGAGCTAATTTTGAGTCTAAAGCCCAAAACACTTTTGTAATCTTTAAAGTGTTTTGTGTTACTGGTTCAGAAAAGTCTCCTCCCGGAGGAGAAACAGCTCCGATTGCTGTAACCGAACCAATTGTTTTTTTGCTTCCTAAAACATTTGCTCTTCCGGCTCTTTCATAAAATTCAGATAATCTTGCTGCCAAGTAAGCAGGATAACCTTCTTCTCCGGGCATTTCTTCTAATCTAGAAGAAATTTCTCTCATTGCTTCAGCCCAACGAGAAGTTGAATCAGCCATTAAACTTACATCAAATCCTTGGTCTCTAAAGTATTCTGCTATAGTCATTCCAGTGTAAACAGATGCTTCTCTTGCTGCAACAGGCATATTAGATGTGTTTGCAATCAAAACAGTTCTTTCCATTAAAGGTCTTCCTGTTTTGACATCTAATAATTCTGGAAATTCAGTTAAAACTTCAGTCATTTCATTTCCTCTTTCACCACAGCCAATATAAACAACTATTTCTGCGTCACTCCATTTTGCAAGCTGTTGCTGAGTAACAGTTTTTCCACTTCCAAAAGGCCCTGGAATACTTCCTGCTCCACCTTTTGCAATTGGAAATAAACTGTCTAAAATTCTTTGGCCTGTAATCAAAGGAATTTCAGGCATTAATTTTTCTTTGTATGGTCTTGGTTTTTTTACAGGCCATTTATGCATTAAAGAAAGTTTTTTTCCTGAATCAAGTTCTGCAATTGTTTCTGTTACAGTGAATTTTCCTGTTTTGATTTCTTTTATTGTTCCTCTAATAGTTGGAGGCACTAAAATTTTGTGCAAAATGTTTTGAGTTTCCTGCACTGTTCCAAGCACATCTCCTCCTACAATTTTATCTCCTTTTTTTACGGTTGGCTTAAAATCCCATTTCTTTTTTCTGTCTAATCCTGGAATAGTAATTCCTCTTTTAATAAAATTTCCCATTTTTTCAACTAATGCTGGAAGAGGTCTTTGAATTCCGTCATAAATTGTTGTTAACATCCCTGGGCCTAATTCAACTGATAAAGGCGCATTAGTGTTTTCAACTGGTTCTCCTGGTTTTAATCCAGAGGTTTCTTCATAAACCTGAATAGTTGTTTTGTCTCCATCAATCTGAATTACTTCCCCCATTAATTGTTCTTTTCCGACTTTAACTAAGTCAAACATTTTTGCTTCCAGTCCTTTTGCTACTACAACTGGGCCGGAAATTCTGTATATTTTTGCTATTTCCATAAGTCTACACCAACCGTCCTTTTAATTAATTCTCTTAAATCCGTTTCTTTTCCCTTAGAGGACAAGGTAATCAAAACCGGAGTAATAAGCTTTTCTAAAATTCTTTTAGTTTTTGGAGTCATTTTACTCATTTCTTCTTGTTCAATTACAATTACACCAATTTCTTTGTTTTCTAAAACATGGTTTATGGTTTCATCAAAACTTTTTTCCACTGCAAAAGTATTTTTTACTCCTGCTAACCTGAAACCAGTTACAAAATTGTCTGTTCCCACTATCCCTATTTCCATTTTAATACACCAATTGCTGTTCAATTAACTCCTGAGATAAACCAGAATGTTTTCCTCTGGTAATAATTCTTAAATTATCTACTTCATTTTCTTTTGCAAAAAAATATCCTATTACAGGCGCAGTGCTTCTTTCAAATTTGTTTACAATTCTTCTTCCTTTTTCTGAAAGTTTTTGTCTTAATTCAATTCTTGCTTTCTTTAAATCTTCAACCGGCTTTGATTTAACTGATTTTTTTTCCGGAAGAATTCGTTTCATTTTGATTTTTGTTTCTTTTGTTCTAGCAGTATTTAATGCATCTAATCCTCTTGCTTTAATTTCATATAAATTTTTTATTTTTCCTGTTGAAGAATTAATTCTTTCAATATGGTATTTGATATCCAGTTTATCTTCTAATTCTGTGAGATTAGCTGAATTAGATTTCAGGACTTCATAGTATTCAGTGTTTTTAAAAAACTCAATTGCCTCTTGAACTGAATTAGCTTTTTTTACCACTTCTTTCAAAAAACCTTCATTTAATTCTCCTGCAGGAATCAAGTTCTGAAGTATTTCTTCTTCTGTTTCCTTTGATTGTTTTCCTCTTAAAATTGTTTTGATATTCCAAATATCGTATTTTTTCAGAAAAGCTTTAATTGTTGTTTTTGAATCCTTTAAAGAAAAATTCAGGATTTTTTTAAATGAATTTGTCAGATTTTTGTTTATTGCATATTCAATTAAATCTGCACCCCCAAATTTTGTTCCCAGTTCATCGATTTCTTTTTTATATTCTGTTTCCTGTAAATATCTTGCAATCTGGTCTAAAGACATTTTTAACAGTTTAGAGTATTCTGTCGGATGAATTAATTTGGCTTTCATTACCCTGACTCTTGTATTAGTGTAAGCATAGCCAAATCCTTTTTCACTCATTCATTAAACACCCTTAAAGAAATCTCACTTATATTTTTTTCTTTTACTTTCTCCAGAATTAAATCAAATGTCTGATCTGAACAAATTGTTTCATCAGAGTTTTCTAATACAAATCCTCCAATACATTCAATGTTTCCTTTTGATTTTAATCCGGAAATTTTTGCCACCAAAGCCTTGTCTTTTGAGTTGCAGTAAAAATATTTTCCTTCAACTTCTTGTTTTGCTTTATGAACTAATTTCTTCAGAATTTTTTCTTTTTCTTGTTCAGGAAGTTTCTGTAATTCTTTTTTTGCTTCATCAAAAACTGAATCAATTACTTCTTTTTTTGAGTTCAAAGACTGTTTTTTCATTGACAATTTTAGTGAAGCGATCTCTGTTCTTTCCATTGAAGAAACTATTTCAGCTGTTTTGTTTTGTGTTTTTTCTCTGGATTTCTGGATTTTTTCGTTTGTCTGGTTTAAGATTTTTTTTGCTTCAGTTTTTCCTTCATCAATGATTACATTTGACTTTTCTTCTGTTGAATTATTTATTTCTTTTATTACATTATCCAATGACATTTTGGAAACCCCTTGAATTTTAGAGTGCCGGAGCTAACCCTAAAATCATGATTGCAATAACTAAACCAAAAATTACTAAGGTTTCTGGAATTACAGTCAAAATTAATGCTTTTCCGAATAATTCTTCTTTTTCTGCCATTGCACCAACAGCTGCTGTTCCGATTTCTTTTTCTGCTATTGCTGCTGCAAAAGCGCTTCCTACAATTGCAATTCCTGCTCCGATTGCAATCAAACCTAAATTTATGTCTTCCATGTTATTGTCCTCCTTAAACTTTTTTAAAAAAAGTTTAATCAAAAATGATTAAACTTAATTTTCTGCCCCAAAAGGCATGAACCTTCGTCCTCCTCCTTTATAGAATTTTCCGAAGAATTCAACATAATGCAGTCTTAATGCATGCAAGAAAGGGCCAATTAAACCCAATAAAATATTTACTGTATGGCCTAATAATAAAATCAATATTGATACTCCAATCATTAAGCCTCCTTGCGCAAAAAAAGCTGTTGCAAAGTCATTAACTATTACCGCCAGCTTAACTGAAGCCAGGCCGACAGCAAAAAGCCTTGCATAAGATAATGTGTTAGACAAAATTGAAGGCAATTCAATTATTCCCTGAACTCCTTCTCCTTTAAATAACAAAATTACTCCTGCTAAAAATAATACTGCCCCAACAATGTTTCCAAAAGAAGTCATTGCTAAAATCATTTCAGAAATAATCAGTAAGCCTCCTGCTTCAATCATTAACCAGGATCCTTTTTCATAAACTGCTTCTTTTAATCCATGCTGAATTAAAACATTATAAAATCCCACTAAATAACCTAAAGTAATATGAATTAAGCCAACTGCAATTGAAATCAACAGCATTAAGTTCAGGTCATGAGAACGAAATAAAATTGGATGCTCAACTATTTCAAAACCAAATGCTTCTCCAAAAATAAACCCAAAAAATATTGTTGCAAGAGAAGCAATAATCAAAGAATTAATTAACATTTTTCCTTCTCCTTTTAGTTTGGTTCTAAGAAACAAAAATACTGCAAGAGTAACCAAACCATATCCAACATCCCCTAACATAAAACCAAAGAAAAGCGGGAAAGTTATAAAGACTAAAAAAGTTGGGTCAATTTCAGTGTATTTTGGCATTGAATACAAGTTCATGAAAAACTGGAATGGCTTGACTAAAGAAGGATTATCTAATGAAGTTGGCGCATTTTTTTTGTCTTTCAAGAATTCAAAGAAAATTTTGTCTTTAGTTAAATGCCTTAACCTGTATTCTACTTCTTTTGCTTTAATTTCTGGAATCCACCCGTCAATTATAAAAGCATTTTCTGTTACTGCAAACCTTAACGGAGCTTCAAGTTTTTCGTTTTCTTTTTCCAAATTGAATTCAAAGTCAACTAAAAACTGCCCTTCAGTTTCTTTTAATAACCCTAATTGAGTTTTAAATCCGGCTAGTTCTTTTTCAATTGAATTTAATTCAGAGTTAACTGAAACTAAATTGATTTCTTGTTCTAAATGCAGTTCAATAAAACCTTTTTCTGATAGCAAAGCCTGAATTTGTTCTTTAAATTTTTCTGAAACAAATAAAGCAATAACTTTTTTTCCTTCGAATTCTGAAGAAAACAATTCAAAGTCTTTTGTTATTTTTTCTATTTCTTGTGTTGTTAAAGCTTTTTTGATTGTTCCTTTGAATACTGCAATAGAATCATAGCCATAAAAAGAATTCAAATCCAGGTTTAAAGATGAAAGAGGTTCAGCTATTTCTTTAACTGAAGTTAAAGAGTTTTTTCTTTCAGTTAAAGAAGAAATTTTAGAGGTTAATTCAGTGAATTCAGAATAAATTTTGCCGAATTTTCCATTGCACACAGTTAAGTCTTTTATTTTTCTTGATTCAAGCTTTAAATTAAACTGGCTTATTATTGCTCTTATTTTAACCAGCTTTTCTGAAATTTCTTCTGCTTCAGAAAAAGAATTTCCTGTTTCAAATTCTTCTCCTTGATAATCAATTAAATGCATTATTTTTAATGCATGGAGTTCACTGACTAAACTACGTAAATTCTGTTTTGGACCGGTTATCCTGATTTTAGCCATTTTTTGTGTTCTAATCATTTTACAACACTAATTAGAGAATACTTCTTCAGAAAACTTTTTTACCACAAACTTTGCTTCTTTTTGCACGTTCTTTAAAGCAGTGTTTTTCAGTGATTCAATTGAAGAACTGTTTTGCTGAATTAGTTTCTCTTTTTGTTTTGATATTTTTTCTTTTGCTTTCTGCAATTCTTTTTCCCTGAAATCATTATCTTGTTTGTCTGCTTCGGAAATTAATTCAATTGACTTGGTTTTAGCTTGATCTATAATCAGGTGTTTCTTTTTTTCGGCTTCTTCGATTTGTTTCTTTGAAGCTTCTTCTGTTTGTTTAATTCTAGAGAGTGTATCATTTGACAAGAGGCTCACCTTGGTTCCCAGGACTAAGTCACGAGATGTAAAAAGATTGGACATCAAAAGGTTTAAAGGCTTTATTATGGGCTAAAGCGGGTTAAATATAAAAGAAAGTGCTTTCAGTATTTGTAAGAACAAAATGATTTTTTTGGGGTGTTTTAATGGCAGTAAAAATAATTCACGAAATAGATAAATGCATTGGCTGCGGGGCATGTGCAGCAGTCTGCCCGGATAACTGGGAAATGGCTGGAGACAAAAGCAAAGCAAAAAAAACTGTTTTAACTGCAGTTGGATGCAATAAAGACGCAGAAGAAAGCTGTCCGGTTAACTGCATTCATGTAAAAGAAGAATAAATTCTTCTTTTTCACTATTTTTTTATTCAAAAAAACTAATTCTTATTCTCTTTATTCAAGAATTTAACTAAAATTAACGCTAATGAAATGAAAATTAATGAAGTAATTAAAGTAAAATAAAACACGAAATTTAATTCAGTTAAAGGAAGAGATGGATGAGTGTTAAACAAGTAATCAAAAAAGTCGTTTGCCAAAAAGAAAACTAAAACAGGAACCAAATAAAAGAACTTGAAATCAATTTTTTTGATTAAAACAAATGATTCAATAAACAAGAAAATATGTGCTATAAGCAAAACTAAATACATTAAAGAGTTTTCTGGAGTAAAATAAAAATTATTATAATACAGCAAAACAAAAACTGTCCAAAACCCGTATTTTAGTGCTCCAACTACAGTGAAAAAGAAAACCAAAGAAGACTCTTTTTTTAGCAGAATTAAAAGAAATGAAATTGCAACTAAAAGAGAAAATAAAGGGCAGTCAGGAACAAACAACCATAAATGCAATGGAGTTTGAATTAATTTTGGGCCATAATAAAAAACAAAACCATATATTGTTCCAATTAGGTTTCCTAAAATAATTAAAAGCAAGAGTTTTTTTGAAGAAAAAATTTTTTCAGTTAATTCATTAAAAAAGTTTTTTAGCACAATAAAAAAAAGGAGTTTAGTTTATTTAAGCTTTGGGAAAATTACCTTGGTTTTCTTTGGCGGTTTTTTCTAAAAAGTACGGATCCTGCTCCCCAAATAGCTGTAGCAGCACCAGCGCCAAGAGGAATTGCTTTTGGCAGATTATGTTGCAGGGCCTTTCGATATTTCTTGTTGAATTGTATTAGAGCTTCATTTTTAGGCAACTTTTTTACTACACCTTTTTTGATACTTCCATCTTTGTTCAGGGCTCCTTTTTTTCTTAAGTCTTCCTTAACTGTTTCTGCTTGAGAGTAAAGAGTTTCATTAGCCAGAATCATATCTATAACAGTGGTTGAAAGCCCAAAAGAGATAAGAAATGCAATTGTTGCTAATTTACCCATTTAAATCACACTTAAATTAAGGCTTTACACCTTTTTAAACCTTTTTTTTCAGTATTTTATTGTGGGCTAGGTTGGGGAGTTAGCAGTTCCTTGTTACCTGAAATCTGCTTTAGCAGGAACCGAAGCTTTGAGGAAGGATTTAATTTTAGGGATAAAATCTTTTATTGTTTCAATGAACTTCTGTCCCCTAAGATTGGATTTTAAAGTCAACCCGCCAGATTCGGAAGAAAGCAACGGAAATTTTACTGTTCAATGCTTTTGGGAGCCACGGAAGCAAGTGCAATAAAAGGCTAATTTTATTTCTTTAATTGATTCGACTTTAAAGCATGCTCACACTTTGGATTCTGATTTTAAGATTTAATTCAAAAAAACACTAAAAACTGCTTGAAAAGCTGAATGGAAAGGAATTTAAAGGATAAATGAGAAATCCTTACAATTAATTGTTTTAAAAACAACTTTTAGAAAAAGTTGTATCAAAAAAAACAAAAAAGGAGGGAAATAAATGGAATTAGAAAAAATAGGAGAACTAGCATTTATTCTAGGAGTAGTTATTGCATTAATCGCAGGAGTTGCATTTAATTACTTGGGAAGCCTAGCCGGATGGGTTCCATTAGTATTAGTAATCTTAGGAATAATTGTAGGATTATTAAATATTAAAGACAAGGAAACTACCCCATTCTTGATTGCATCAATTGCATTGCTTGCAACAGGCGCAGTGGATTCTTTTAGAATAATTGATGAAGTATTAAACCCATTAGGAACAATCTTATACTACATCTTTGCAAACATCGCAGTATTTGTTGCTCCAGCAGCATTAATTGTTGCAATAGTGGCAATCAAAAAACTTGCAATGAAATCTTAAAAAAAGGCTTTAAGCCTTTTTTTCTTTTTCTTTTTTAACAGAATAAATATTTAAAGAACAAAACTCTTTCTATTAAAGTGAATTAATCAGTTGGTTTAATGGCAGAAAAAAATATTGAAATCAAAGAAGACTTGGGAATTAAAAAAAAGAAGCAAGAAGAAAAAGAAATTGTTAAAGAAAAAATAAAAGAAGTTCAAATAAAGCCAGAACAAAAAAAAGGAAAAACCAAAGAACAAGAAAAAATTAATGCAGGGCAAAATAAAGAAAAAGCTGAAGAAAAAAAGTTTAATGGTTTGGTTAGAGTGCCTTCAGGAATTTATGGGTTTGATGAATTAATTGAAGGCGGATTTGAAAAAGATTCAATTGTTTTGGTTGCAGGAAGTGCAGGAACAGGCAAAACAACTTTTGGAATACAGTTTTTGTATAATGGAGCAAAAATGTATAATGAACCAGGGATATTAATCAGTTTTGAAGAAAGCAAAGAAAGTTATTACAAGCATGCAGCAGAATATGGCTGGGATTTTAAAGAACTGGAAAAAAAGAATTTATTCAGAGTATTAGAGTATAAGCCTCATCAGGTTGGAAGACTGTTAGAACAAGGAGGCGGACCAATAAAAGATGCAATACAGCAAATGGGAGCAAAAAGATTATTGATTGATTCAATTACATCTTATTCATTATTGTTTAAAGATGAGTACCAGCAAAGAGAAAGCATTCTCAGGTTTTTTGAATTAATCAGAAAATGGGGTTGCACTTCAATTATAATAAGTGAAATGAGTCCAAAAGAAGCTGAAACAGCTAAAGGTTCTGTCGGCTTTTTAGTTGATGCAGTGATTTCATTGTATTACGAAAAAAAAGAAGAAAAAGATGTAAGAGTTCATTCACTTGAAATACTTAAAATGAGAGGAACAAAACATACAAACAAAGTGTGTGCGCTGAATTTTGAGAAGGAAGGCATAAAAATATATGCCGACATAGAAATATTTTGAGTTGGTTTTATGATGCAGGAAGCAGTTGGACAAGGATTTAAAATTGCTTTTTATGTTGTTAGCGGGGCAATTCTTTTGACTTTTTTTATTTTAACTTTTATTGAAGGAATTTTATCTCAAATCTCCAGATACCCTGAAAGTTCAATAGTATTTTATTTTATTGCAATGCTTTCTATTGGAGCAACCTACTGGACTTATACTAAAGCAAAAAAAGCATTAAGAACACTTAATTAAATGCAGTAAAACTGAAAAGTATAATAAACTCTTTTTGTGTAATAATAAAGGTTTAAATGAGTAAAGCACAGGCGTCAGTAGAATTATTAATTATTCTTGCAGTTTCAATTGTTGCAATAGGATTAATTCTGGCTTTGTCAAATAATGAAATAATAAATGTTAATTCAATTAAAGCTAATTCTGATGCACAAAATACAGTAAATAAAATTGCAGGAGCGGCAGAAGATGTTTATGTTTCTGGAACAGGAACAAGCAAACAAATTTTTATTTCAATTCCTTCAGGAGTAGATGAAACAAAAACTTCTGTTGGAAATAAAACAATCAGGTTAAATGTAAACGGAACAGATTTAATTGCAGAAACAAAAGTTGAAGTAACCGGAAGCATTCCAACTGAAACAGGAGGCCATTGGATTTGGATTACTTCTTATTCAGGATATGTTTTGATTGGAGATGTCAGGGTTGAAACAGATAAAGGAAGTATTTATTCTACTATTGCGCAGGATTCAACTGCAATAGAACATATTTCAATTATAAATAATACAAGCGATAATGCAACAGTTAATGTAAATGTTAACTGGAGTAATCCAGAAGTAACACTTTCTTTAAGCGAAAATTCTTTTGTTGTTCCATCAGCTTCAAGTTATGGAATTAATTTAACTTTTACTTCCAGTGCAAGTGCAGTTGGAAACTATTCAGGAGAAATAATTTTTGATGTAACTACAGTTGAAGGAACAAAACAATTAATTGTTCCAATAACCTTAGAAGTAATTACTGGAGGCAGTTCACAACCTTTAATGGTTTTTCCTGATTTCTGGAATCCAGTAATTGATGCAGGAAACTCTGATTCAGCTGATTTCCAGTTATGCAATACAACTGATTCAGCTTTAACCAGCATTAATTTTACTTTTTCAGCAGGAGATGCAGGAAACTGGATTCAGCCGATTCCTTCACTTCTTTCTTTGAATGCAAAAACCTGTAGCCAAATAACTGTCACAATTAATGTTCCTTTAGGGGCTTCAAGTGAAACCGGAACTGTAACTGCATCAGACGGAATTAATTCAGCAGTAATTTCATTAAATGTGACAGTTAATGCAGTCCCGATAATAATTGCATTTGAAGAATTTCCAAGCAATAACTGGAACACTGGTTTTGGATGGAACACAGCATGGACTCATTCAGGAGACACTTCAATTGTAACTACCGGCGGAATGCACAGCAGTCCAAGGCATTTAAGGCTGAGAAGAAATACTGGTTATGCTGAAAGAGCAGTTGATTTAACAGGCTATTCAAACGTAAAATTAGAGTTTTGGGCTAAAACAAATGGTTTTGAAGCAGGAGAAGAAGCGCATGCAATGGTTTCGCCTGACGGATTAACATGGTTTACATTAAAGACTTTTGTTAACGGAGAAGACGATAATACTTACAAATTATATGAATATGATTTGGATTCATTTGGATTAACAAATAATTTTTTGATTGCATTTGATGCAGAAATGAATGCAACAAACGATTACTTTTACATTGATGACATAACAATT
>Ga0210057_1001272_pt1 | contig 38797 bp, 40 predicted proteins | sample CryGeyCG2114_010_2_FD_183968 | JGI IMG/M metagenome (GOLD analysis project Ga0210057, IMG submission 183968) | Groundwater microbial communities from aquifer - Crystal Geyser CG10_big_fil_rev_8/21/14_0.10 (SPAdes) (version 2) | ecosystem: Environmental > Aquatic > Deep subsurface > Groundwater ... | reverse complement strand
GCTGTATCAAGACGCGACCAGCGGCGAGTTGCGCTATTGGAATAATAGCGTTACTTCCACTTCTACTAAGAACGCTTTGGTAATAACGTCCACCGGGTATTTGAAACTACCAACGCCAATAGATGCCAATGACGCCGCCACAAAAGGGTATGTGGACGCGGCCGGCGGCGGTGACGCGACGCTCGCGAATCAGGAATCTATGATGGGCACAGGGTTTGTCAAAGACACGGATTCATTAAAAAATATCAGAGCTAATTTAGCTGCTCTTGCTACTTCCATTAGTAATGAACATAGTCAGATTCTTAGCGAATTGCAAAAGTTAGTAGGATATTCATCCACATTAACATATCCGGGCGCAACGCATACCGGCAATAATTGTCTGGCGCAGACTGGAGGGAGTATCTACACATCCTCTTCAGGAACTTTGTGTAAAATCACTGGAACTAACGTATCTTGCCCAAGCGGCTGGACACAGGCTGATTATTGGCAGGCATACAGCACGATTGGGTGGGGAAATAATATCAACGGAGACACTTGTTATCATTATGCGGATACTGGTCCAATATCTTTTGCTAATACAGTAGCTAATAATTACGAACCGGGGTTTGGAGATTCAACATATTATCATCAAGGGTGCTCTCAAATACCGAGCTGTTCATCCACTTGGTGTTATTATGATGGAAACAATATGCATGTTTACAATAGTGTCAGCCTTTCCTTAAATCCCACTACTAATCGCACAGCGATCGGCTGTAAATAAATCATCACACCATATAAAAAAATTCGGCCAAACACGCCGAATTTTTTTAATTCTCAATTTTGTTTATTTACTTTTGCGCCGGCAATACATTAACCACCGTCGCCTGTTTCAAACTGCCGTCGTATTTTTTTAAGGTTTTTTTGGTAAATTTTACCGCGCCGTTAATTAGGGAAAAAATAGTATCATCCCCGCCTTTTTTCACGTTTTTGCCCGGATGCCATTTGGTGCCGCGCTGGCGGATGATAATTGAACCGACTTTAGCATTTTCACCTTCGTGCAGTTTTACGCCTAAGTATTTTGGCCGGGAATCGCGGCCCAAAGTAGTGGAGCCGCCTGCTTTTTTATGTGCCATAACTTTAATTTTAGATTTAAAATTTTAGATTGCAGATTTACCGTCACAAATTAATTTGCAATCTTGTAAGCCAGTATAGCAATGGTTGAAAGAAGTGTCAAGGAATGGTAAAATGAAGACAAATTGTTTAATTGCTAAATTGCTAAATTGTTGATATTTTTTAGTGCGTTGCGTGACAGTTTAGCAATGTAGCAATTTAACAACTATCTCAATGAAGCAATTTTTTATCATAATTACGCTAATTATATTTTTGCCTATAGTTGCGAATGCCAGCGGTCTTCCCGATACCGACGGCGATGGCATCTCGGATTATGACGAAATTAATATTTACCATACTAACGCGGACAATCCGGACACGGATAATGACGGCTACAATGATTGGACGGAATTAAACAGCGGATACTCGCCTTATGCGGCGGGTAACGCCAAATTAGAAATTAACGATGCCGACGGCGACGGTTTAACTGATAAAATGGAATTAAATTTTCACACTAATCCCGTTAATCCGGATACTGATGGCGACGGTTTTAGCGATGGCGATGAGATAAATAACGGTTATGACCCGGCCAAGTCCGGCAAAGCCAAGCTAGAGAAAAAAATTTTTATTGACACGAAAAATCAACTGCTCGGATATAACTTAGGCGAGGTGCGGCTAGGATTATACCCGATTTCTACCGGCAAGCGGGGAATGGAAACGCCGGCCGGACAGTATAAAGTTTTGGAAAAAAATTTACGCCGTTGGTCAAGTAAAGCGAAACTTTGGATGCCGTATTGGCTGATGTTTGACGCGCGCGGCTTTGGCATTCACGAATTGCCGGAATGGAACGACGGCACGAAAGAAGGCGCGAACCATCTTGGCATTCCGGTTTCGCACGGTTGCGTGCGCCTCGGCGTCGGCCCGGCGGAAAAATTATACAACTGGGCGGAGGCGGGGACGAAGGTGTTTGTTAATTAGAAAATTGTTAAATTGTTAACCCCTCCGTCCGCCGAAGCGGCGTCCACCTCCCCTTATAAAGGGGAGGAATAATGCAGTATTTACTCTCCCTCTTTATAAGGGGGAGTGCTCCGCCAGCAGTTAATATTTATTATTTAATTTTAGCAAAAATATGGCCAAACAAGATGTTTTAAATAAAATAGACCAAGCGTTAAATAAAATCCGCCCGATGCTTGCGCAAGACGGCGGCGATGTGGAGTTTGTCAGTTTTGACGAAAAAACCGGCGTGGCAGAAGTTAAATTGCAGGGGCATTGCGCCGGTTGTCCGATGGCGCAAATGACGCTTCAGCAGGGAATTGAGCGGGCGATAAAAGAGGAGGCGCCGGAAGTGAGGGAAGTAAGAAGTTAGAAGTGAGAAAGCGCAAGTTAAAAGTAAAAAGTTAAAAGATAATATTTGCGGCATTCGCATTAGAGGTTCGCAAGCGTTTTAAATCCGCGCTAACTATTTGAACATGTTTAAAACGGCGAGTTAAAATTATCAAGCGGAACGGACGGCTGTTCGTTTTTTTGCCGGATGCCGTCGTAGGCCTCATTGAACGATTTTTCGTCAATAGCGGTAAAATTAACCTGTCCTTTTAGGGTAAAAATTTCAGCGATATCATTCATCGGCTGATAGAAATTTTTATACAAAAAAACCAGCGCGGATAAAAGCACGATTAAAGTGAACACGGTTAAAACTATAATATTGTGCTTTATTATTTTTTGGTTAAGGAGATTGAATAGGCGCTTGAGCATAGTTTAAAAATTTCACTGAATTTTTTCTACTGCCAAAAAGTATCGGCGGCAATAAACATGGTGATTATTCTGCCGGCGCCGGCGGAAATTGACGCGTCAGCCGGCTGCCCGCCTGCCGGCGCGGCGCTCAAATTGATTTGTTTGATGTTGACGTAAGGCGGCAGTTTTTCCAGTGCCTGCAAATAAGCGGCTTCATCAAGATACGCGCCTTGCAAGGTAACTTGCAGAGGCATTTTATTAAAAGCGGTTCCCGGCATCGCTTGATAATCGCCGATGGTAATTTTTTGTTGTAAATTACAGCGCGCCGCGATATCTTCCAAAGTGGTAATAAATTCCAATTCCCGATTTTTACTCATTACCGAGCGGTTAAGCAACTCTAATTTTGGCTCATACCGCTTATAGCTCGCGATAATATCTTTTAATTCATAATTTTTTGCTTGCCGATTTTCCAATTCCTTCTTTTGCCGGGTTATTTCTTGGCTAATACCCCATAAATTCAGAGCGGCGGGATAAATAACGAAAATAATTATCAACGCGATAGCTATGGCCGCCGCGAGCATCAGCGTCCTGGTTTGCGATTTAGCAAATTTTTCTTTTAATTTAGCGAGCCATTTTAAACCCATGTGATTAGTAATGATAGTATTTTTCCAGCGGCAGAGAAGCGTTTATTATAAAATTAATATTATTTTTTTCCGCTAAATTTTGCGCCGGCAGATTGATGTCGGTTAATAATTCCGATTCGGCTAAGTTAGCTTTAAGAATTAGCAAGTCATCGCGCGCGAGGGCCAGGCCGCGCAAAGTGAGCGTTTTTTTATCGCTGTTTATTTCTAAAGCGGACAATTTGACGTTGGCCGGAGTGGCGGCGGCAATATCCGCGAGCAAGTACGACCACCGGTAATGGTTATTTTTCGCTTCATTGATTAAGAGCGACAAATTATTGATATTGTTAAGGCGCGCGTTAAAATAATGGCTGCTTTGATAATTTGTTTCTGATGTTTTCAACGAGCTGTTTCGCAGGGTATATTCCGCCTCCAGCATTAGAGCCGAAATCAAGAGCGCCGTAAAAAATAAAATAACGGTAAAATTTTTAAATAACAAATTTATTTTTTGATTACGCGCTTTTCTTTTTTGCTCTGGCGACAGCAGATTTAAAGTTGTGAGCATATTAGTTGAGATAAATACTCCGTAAAGCCAGCCCGGCGGCGGCGGCGAAAGTAAGGGAAAAATCCTGTTGACGCTCGCGGCGTTGCGCCTCGCCGTTAACGGCGGAATATTTTTCCCGCAGATATTTTTCTTTTTGCCTTGAGGTGACGCGAATGTTGGTAAAAATATCGCCTATGGTTACTTCAATGTTTAATTTTTGCTTTAACATCGCGTCCAACCCGAGCAGGCTGGCTCCGCCGCCGCAAAGATATATTTGGCCGACCGATAGATTGGCCGGATAGTAAGCGGCCAAGTGCTGCAAAGCGGCTTTTATTTTCGCCACCAATTCGTCCGTCATTTGTTTTAGCGTTTTGGCGATGATTCCTTGAGCGGCTTGCGAATCAAGCCCGCAAATAATTTTTGCCTCCTCCGCTTTGGCTAAGGTTAAGTTTAATTTTTGCGCGATTATGGCCGTGTATTTTTTGCCGGATATCGGCAGACTGGCAGTAAATAAAATAGCGCCATCGGCGTAAGCAATCAGTCCGGAACGGCTGGCGCCGATGTCCAAAATCAAAGTTGTTTTATCGGATTCGTAAGCAAGCGGCAAGATACTGCGGGCGATTGCCGCCGCTTCAATTTCTAAAGCCACCGGCAATAACCCGACTCCTTCCAAAATAGCCGCGTAGTCATCGGCGATTTTTTTGGGAACGGCGGCGATTAAAATTTTTTGCCGATCCCGATTTTGGTTAATAACCTGCCAATCGTAATTGACATCCGCCAATTCGTAAGGAATGTTTTTGGCTATTTCCACCTTGACCGCGTCAGACAGATTTTCTCCGGCAGAATTCAATGATAACAGTTTGATGAAAGTTTTTGTTTCCGGCAGACTTACTACCGCTTCCCGGGAAGATACTTTGCCGAAAATAGTTTCCGTCAGCAGTTTACGCAATAATTCCGCCGCGCCGGCTTTATTTTTTATTGCGCCGCCGTCAATATAACCGGACGGCACCGCCACTCGGCTCAAAGTTTGCAGAACAACCGCCTGTCTGGTTTTATTTAACTGAACCAGTTTCATTGATAAATCGGAAATATCAATGCCGACCGGATATTTTGACGGAGTATTAAATATGTTCATACGAATATTATACCATTAAAACATAAAAACATAAATTTCTAATTAACCTAAGGTCAATTGGAATAATTAGAAATTTTAATACTCTTCTTCCCAGTGTTCAATGTTCACAACCGGCGAAAATTCGGTCGCGCCTAAAACCTCGGCTAAAATAGCATTGTCGTAATAAATATTAAGCGGACGCCAAAAACTGGTAATAGTTAATTTGCGGCTGATCATGCCGCCGCGAGTTTCAAAATTCATGCCAAAAGGAATTCCGGCAACGCTTAATTGGTCATTGGCGTAGATGATGCCGTTTATGTTTATCGTTCCGGTGCTAGTTTCAAAATATATTTTTCTTTTGGCTAAAATTCCGGCTGGCTGGCCAGTAGCATGATTAACCGTTATAGAATTAAGGCCGTAGCGAGACCAGCAGCCATACTTTTGGCCAACGATTAAATCGCGGCCAATTGCCAATACGCCGTTAATAATTAAATTTTGCCCCCCGCATAATTTCACGTCTCCATCTACGTAAGTAATAGCCTCGTTAAGCGTCAGATTTTGATTATTACGCATTAGCGTTTCAAAAGCGCTGGAGGTATGGTAAACGCCGGTGGCAATCGCGCGATTCTTGTAAGAATTGGGGCTGGTTGAATCAAAATCAACCCCCGGCATATTAATCGGCGCGGCGGCCGGAGGATAATTGGCGGCATGGACATGGCTTGAGTCTGAATCAACATTGACGCCGCTCGTCATAACGGTGGAGGCCCAAGATTTAAGGAAGTTGCCGGTCGCGTTAAGGTCTTTATCAATAGCTACCGTGCCGGCAAATTTAACGTCAAAAATATTGTTGGAGCGCGCGCTGCCGTTATGGAAATTAACTATGCTCGCGGAAATTTCAATATTGCCGTCAGCGTATCCCGAACTGTCTTGGACCGGACTTTGCCCCAAAGCTTTAAAAACGTCAGTTTGAGTGACTCGCTGGGCTGATGTGGCGTCAAGCAGGCTGATTGAGCTGGTGGCGACGATTTGCGCGTGCGCTTGGCTGTTGTTGCGGATGGAAATGGAATAGGATTCACCCGTGTTAAAAACATTATTGCGGCTAAGAGTCGCCGACCAATCAGAGTCAGTCTCAAAGGGGACGCGGTAAGCGTCGTCATTTTTTAATTTATAAATCATTTCATGCAGTCCGGCTTCAGCGAGATAATAGCCCTGCACGGCCTGCGCGTGGCTGAAAGAAATTTTATAATCAGCTAAAGCAAAGGACATGAAATAAATACCCAAAAACAATAACAGACTCATGACAATAAGAGTAAGGATGAGAGTAACGCCACCTTGATCATTTTTATAAGTTTCGGCCATAAACAGAGGTCATTAAATCAATTACCCGATCGTTTTTTGACAGATGAATCATAATATTGATTAAATTATTATTTTGCCAGAAATCCAAGTCCGTAAAGTATTCGCCGACAAGGCTGTCTTCCAAAATAATTGACTGCGGCGGATTGCCAAACTGGTCTTGGCTGTCGCAGGCAACATAAACTTCCGGCTGGATGGAAAAATAATAAGCGATTTTTTGCCGCATTAAATCAGCGCCGTCCAAATAGTAGCGGACATAAGTGATGGCGGAGGCATCATGGCCGCTTTGGAATTGCAGTTCGTTCGCCGGCGGATTATTCAGGTCGCCGTCGGTGGCCGGCAGGATAGTGGTCAAACTTTCCGCTTGCCTTACCTCGCGCGTCATGCGGTCAAGCGTAGCGCGCGCATTCTGCCAAATTTCCATTTCCGCGCCGCCGCGGCGGTAAGTGTTTTGACCGAGCGAGTACAGACTGTAGGCAACCAGCGTCACCAGCGTAAAAATAGCCACGCTGGCAATGACTTCAATGAGGGTAAAACCAAAGCGATATTTTAGATTTAAGATTTTAGATCGCAGATTTTTGTTTGTTAATTAATTCTTGCTTAATAATGTGGTAATCGCGTATTGCCGTTCAATCAGTTCCATCGGATTCTGCCAATAAACAACGGATGTGATTTTTTTTAAGCCGGTGTCGCTTACGGAATCAGCTAAATTATTGTCAATATAAGCTACGGTTGTTTGCCGATAAAAACGGTAGCGAAAGTCCGCGATATCAGCCGACAGTCTGTCTTTTGTCTCCACCGTACCCGTCCCTAACGGCTCGTAGCCCAAACTCAAACTTTGTTCAATGCCGGCTTGGGCAAGATAGGCGGCGGTTGTTAAATTTTGCGCTTTCTCGTTGATTTTCAAACTGGCCGGAAAAAAATTAACGATTGCGAAAAAAGCAATCGTGATAATGGCGATGCTAACCATTACTTCAATAAGTGTGAAACCATTGCTCTTTTGTTTTAATGTTTTCATGCTTTAATGGTCTAGTGTTATTGCGCCAATTGCACATATCCTGACGGTTTTACGTTGATTGTGTAAGCGTTGCCTTGAGCGTTAACTAAAATAATTTGTCCGGCCTGGCTCACGGCGCCGTAGGAATTAAAAATAATCCGGTTGTTGTCAAAGCCGGTAACGGCTTGAAAATTAATGCCCGGTTCCAGATTTACCGTTTTGAGCGGAGCGGAGGGATTTTCTTGCTTAACTAACGAATAACGCCCGTCAATGGAATTAATTTCAATATAGTGCATTTTTTGTTCGGTAATGGTTAATTGCTGGGCATAGCGCAAATCAGACGCCAGTTGGCGCGCTTCGGCCTTGAGTTTCATGCTCGGCTGGTATTGCCGCAAAGCCGGAATAGAAATGGCGGCCATGATGGCGATAATGCCGATAACGGTGAAAAGCTGAAGAAGAGAGAAGCCATTTTGTTTTTGGCGAGTATTTTTTAACATAATTTCCAATCTAAAATTAGAAATTGAAAATTTAGATGGCGCTCGTTAGCGAATACATCGGCATAATAATCGCCACGGCCATTGAACCGATGACGGCGGCGAGCAATAAAATGATAATCGGCTCAATTATAGTCGGCAGAGTATTCATTATTTCCTCCACCTCTTCTTCATAAAAGCCCGCGATTTCTTCTAAAATCGCGTCTAATTCTCCGGTTTCTTCGCCAACGGTAATCATCTGTAAAATTACGTGATTGTAAAGCAGAGGATAATCAGCCAGCACTTTATTTATCAGCACTCCTTTTTTTATTTTTTCGGCCGCCTCCAAAAGCGATTGCCGGTAATAAACATTATTGACGGTAGTGGCGGTTATTTTAAAACTCTCCACGATTTTGATGTCCGTTTTTAACAAAGCGCTCATCGTGCGGGCAAAGCGGGCGAGGTTGATTTTTTTGGCTATGGGTCCAATAATCGGTGATTTAAGAAAAATAAAATGCAGCCATTTTTTTCCCAGATCAACGCTGAAAAATTTAATAACGACGATTAAAGTTATCAGCGCGCCGATGGCGACTGATAATCCGTGGTTCGTGATGGCGGCGCTGACGGCGATTAAAATTTTGGTCATCAGCGGCAATTCAATTTTTGCCTCCGCAAAGATGCTGATGAATTTCGGCACGACGAAAATCATTACGCCGGCGCCGATGCCGCCCATAGCCAATAAAATAATGGCGGGATAAGCCAAAGCGCCGCGAATTTTACCGGCAAGCTGGTGGCTTCTTTTAAGCTGCAAATGAAGACTTTTTAAAACTTGCTCCAAAGTGCCGCTCGCTTCGCCCGCCGCTATCATATTGATAAAAAGCTCGTCAAAGACGCCCTGATAGGGCTTAAGGGCATCGGCTAAAGAACAGCCTTTGTTTACCTTGCCGTGCAAATTAGAAATTATGGCCGCGAAGCGTTTATTGGTAGTTTGTTTGGCGAGCATCTCCAGCGCTTTCGCGAGCGAAATGCCGGCTTTGGCCATTACCGCCAAATGCTGCACAAAAAATATTTTTTCCGAAATTGAAATGCGCTGCCGGTTTATCAGCCAGTCATTAATACCGGTAAAATAATTTTTGTCGTCGGAAATTCGTTGTTTCTCCTTAAGCATAAAATCATTAAAACATAAAAATATTAAAACAAAATACTCTATTGTTTTTATGTTCTTGTGTTTTAATGTTCTGGTGTTTTTATGTTATTCTTTCGTAACTCGCAACACTTCTTCAATGGTAGTGATGCCGTTTTTCGCTTTGGCAAAACCGTCCTCTATCATCTTCAGCATCCCTTGCTTGGCCGCTTCTTCGCGCAATTCCGATTCCGGCGCGCCTTTGGCAATTAATTTGGCAAGTTCGGGCGTAATAGAAAGCGTTTCGTAAATTCCCGTGCGGCCCTTATAGCCGGTATTGCCGCACTCCGGACATCCTTTACCTTTGTAAAATAAAAGTTTTTCAAAATTTTTCTCCGTTTCCGTCACAATTTTTTCCGCTTGCAAACTCGCCATGATTTTATCCAGGTTTATTTGTTTTTTTAACTGGGCAATTTCGTCTTTATCCAAATAATAACTTTGGATGCATTCACGGCAGATTTTGCGCACCAGCCGCTGGGCGATTATCAAATTGGTGGTGGAAGCAACCAAGAAACTGGGAACGTTCATTTCCAGCAGGCGGGGTAAAGTCGTCAGGGCGTCGTTGGTATGCAGGGTAGAGAGCACTAAATGGCCGGTTAGGGCGGCATGGATGGCAATTTCCGCCGTTTCGTTGTCGCGGATTTCTCCAACCATGATAATATTGGGGTCTTGGCGCAGGAGCGCTCTAAGCCCGTTCGCGAAAGTATAACCGATTTTGGGGTTGACTTGGCTTTGGTTAACGCGCGGAATGCTGTATTCAATTGGGTCTTCAATCGTGGAAATATTCACTTTCGGCGAATTAAGCATGTTTAAAATAGTATAAAGGGTGGTGGTTTTGCCGCTGCCGGTCGGACCGGTGACTAAAATCATGCCATGCGGTTTTTTAATGTTTTTTTTGACTATTTCCAGGCTTTTGGGCTGAAAACCGATTTGCTCCAAGCTCATTATCTGCGGTTTTTCTTCCAGCAGGCGCATGACAACTTTTTCCCCGTAAAGCGTCGGCAGGATGGAAACGCGGAAAGAAATTTTATTATTTGCTTGGATGATTTTAAAGCGCCCGTCTTGCGGCAAGCGGTGCTCGTCTATTTTTAAATTAGCAAGCACTTTTATGCGCGCGACCAAAGCCGCGTGAGCCGTTTTGGGCAAAGTCATGACATTCATCAGTATTCCGTCAACGCGGTAGCGAACGGCGGTTTCTTTTTCCGTCGGCTCAATGTGGATGTCGGACGCATTTTCATAAAAAGCTTGCTCCAGCAAGGTGTCAATAATTTTTACAATCGGCAATTCCAACTTTGCCTCCTCTGATTTTTTTTTCTTGCCTTTAGCGTCGTACGCTCCCTCATTAATCACTTTAAATTCGCTTTGCATGTCTTTGCGGTATTGTTTGAGCGCGTCGTCCAAACTGTCGGGCGAGGATAAATAAATTTCCGGTTCCAGGTTTGTTTTTTTACTGATAAATTCCAGTATTTCCAGATTAGTCGGGTCTAACAGCGCGATTTTTATTTTTTGCTCGTCTTTGTCAAAAGCGATGATTTTATGCTCTTGCGCCGCCATTTCCGGTATGAGGTTCAAAATATCCTGCCGTATAAGCTGTTTTTTTAAATTAACAAAAGGGACTTTAAAATAATCAGCCGCTCCGGCGTAAAGCGTTTGTTCGGAAATGATTTTGTTATTCAGCAGATAGTTTTCCAGATGCGTTTTTTCCGCCTGCGCTTTGGCAAAAAGGTCGTCAACCGTTTTTTGGTCGGCGATTATTTTTGCGCCTAAAAGTATTTGTTTGAGCCGGTCGTCGCTAAACATTGAAAACAAGTTAAAATTTAAAAGTAAAAAGCAGAAAAAAAGTGATTTTCAGTTATGTTAATTATAACATAAAAACATAAAAACAAAAAAGCATAAAAACAAAATAAAGCGCTGGGAGTATTCTTGTGTTTTAATGGTCTCGTGTTTTTATGTTTTAATGCTTTTTGGCATTTGACAAATAGCTGTGGTAATGAGAAATTAAAGAAGACACAAGCGCATAACTCATAACGTGTAACGCATAACATATTTTGCTCCCATAGCTCAACGGATAGAGCGTCAGCCTCCGGAGCTGAAAGTTGAGGTTCGATTCCTCATGGGAGCACAGGTATTTTTAAAGGGTTAATCCCTTTGAATACTAAAGGAGATTTGTTCTCTTTAAAATTCAAAAAAAAGGGAGGCAGGAAAGAGATGGCAACATGCCAACAATCAGGCGTTAATATTGACGCAGGCAATTTATTTGCCCAAATGATTAAAGAAAGAGTAAAAAAAGCTTGGCCGAAAACGGCAGAAAACATCGGCAGATTTGCCGGCGGCCTAGCCATTCCGGAAGGAGCGAAGTCTTTTGAAGCTTCAACGGATGGACGGGGCACAGCCGCAATCTTGGACGCTTTGTGCGGCCGGTGGGATGCGCTGGCTTATGGCGCGACCGCGATGAGTTTGGTGGATACTTATATTTCCGGCGCGCGGCCAGCCGCTTTGTTGGATACGTTGCAAGTAGCGCGTCTTGAATCGGAAAAGCACATCGCCATCATTGAAAATCTTATTAAGGCCTGCCAGTATTGCGGTTGTGAGTTAATTGGCGGCGAAACCGCGGAATTACCGGACATGTTTCCTTATTCGTGGATGGTTGATTTGGACACAACGGTGATTGGGTTTTCTGACGCGAACTTAATATACGCTCCGGTGCGGCCGGGACAAATTGTGTACGGTTGGCCGTCAAATGGGCCGGCGTCAAACGGTTTTTCGCTGTTGCGTAAAGTATTCGGCTTAAAAATACGCGATACCGCTTGGCAACGCTTGCTTCATAATTTCGGATTCGGAAGCAGTATTGCCCGCGTTCGGGAACGATTAGCGGAATATGTTCCCGAACTCGGAGAAACGCTCGCGGCGGCGCTGTTGCGACCAACGCCGATTTGGATAAAAGCGATTGAATATCAGCGCCAACACGGCGTTGTATTTTCCGGCCATGCGCACATCACCGGCGGGGGAATGGTAGAAAACATTTCGCGCATTTTGCCGCCGGATTTCGCCGTGGAAATATATTGCAACACATGGAGACGGCCCCCGATATTTGCGCTGGCTCAAGAAATAGGCAAGATTGACGACGCTGAAATGAACAGAGTCTTCAATCAGGGAATTATGGTAGTATCTATAGTTGCCAAAGGAGAAATAGACGATATTGAGGCAAGTGATATTGGTTGCGTTATCAAGCGAAAAGACGGCGAACCGCAAGTTCAATTTTGCGGCCGCTATCAGGATTAATATGCTATCAATCATCAAAATAGCGGCAATGCGGCTTAATTACGCCCATTGCCGTTTTTCTTTTTTAAACGCAAAAATGCAAAGGCGATTATTAATTTTTAAAAATAAGGAATTTGTGGGGTTTTTTTAAATATGCTATTATTTTATTAGGTTTTTTAAAGGTGTTGATAACTATAATTTACTAACTTATAAAATCTATGGCAAAAATGACCAAAGGCCAACTGCTCAATGCCTTGGCGGAAGCCACCGGCGTCAGCAAAAAAGAAGTAGGCACTCTGCTGGAGACGATAACTAATCTGGCTTACAAAGAAGTAAAGTCAGCCGGTGAATTCACCATCCCGGGAATCGGTAAATTAGTTAAAATGCATCGCAAAGAGCGCATGGGTCGCAATCCGGCGACCGGAGAATCTATTAAAATCGCGGCTAAAACCGTGGTTAAATTCCGCGTCGCCAAAGCCGCGAAAGAGGCAGTACTATAATTTTAGTATTACCCTGTTAGATGATGTTAGATTATTTGATAAGGAAAGAAAAAGTAAAATAAATTCCCCCCCTCACCCCCCCAACCCCCTCTCCCTTAGGGCGAGGGGAGGGAAGACAAGCGAGAGGAAAAGAAAAAGCCGCCGTGCAGGAATCCACGGCGGTTTTTGATTTTTGGAAAATTTAATTTTTTCCTAACATGATTTTTCTAATTCTTCAATCAAGATGTTCAACATGTTTATTGGAGCGCTGGAAGTAAAGTAAAAATATTCTTTATGGTCTTTGAAGAATTGATTATTTTTTAAAGTAACTCTTATTTGTTTCAATCTGCAAGTTAACTCGGGCAGATCAGTCTTCTCAATTCGGCAGTTTTTCAGAAATGAAATACAAATAATGAAACGATTTTGCTTGTCGCGGGCGTCAATTTTGTAATCAATTTTTTGATTTTTAATCTCCACCTGCTTTCCCGCTTCCTCAGGAATGAACCATTTATTGTCGACGATTCTTTCCACTTCTTGCGCCGCGTAATCATGCCATAACGGTTTTTCCTTTTTTAAGGTGTTCATCTCAAATCTCCTTTATTTTAAAGATCATTATGTTTTGGGTGTTTTCATTTAACACTATTTATTTTTGTTTGTCAAAAAGTTATCCACAATGTTAAACAGCTTTGCATTTAATACTGCAGGCAGGCAAATAACAGAGAAATGATAATAAACATTATTTTATTTTAAATTAGCGATAAAATCACTTAAGATTTATCTATTTTGACAGGTGAACGAATGTACACTATAATAGAATTAAGATTTTAGATTTAGGATTTCAGATTTAAATTCCTAAATCAAAAATCATAAATCTAAAATTAAATCTATGTCCAAGGAAAATTATCAAAACTACAAAAAACATTTTATCAATTTTTACCAGCGGTCGCGCCGCTTGCCCAGCTACGCGGAAATGCTAAGCATTTTTAATTTCCAGTCAAAAAACGCCGTAGCCAAAGTGGTAGCGAAATTTGTGGATGAAGGATTGGTAGGAAAAGACGAAACCGGCCGCCTGATTGCCGGACCGGATATGTTCGGCGTTAGGTTGCTCGGCACCGTGCAGGCGGGATTGCCGACAACGGCCGAACAAGAGGTCGGCGAGGCGTTAAGCTTGGACGAATATTTAATTGAAAAAAAAGACAAGACTTATTTACTGGAAGTAACGGGCGATTCCATGATTGAAGCCGGCATTAATGAAGGAGATTTGGTAATAGTGGAGCAAGACCGCGCGCCCAAAGTCGGCGACATCGTCATTGCCGAAGTTGACCACGAATGGACCATGAAATTTTTGGAAAAAGAAAACGGCAAGATGATTTTGAAACCGGCGAATAAAAATTATCCGCTTATCCGCCCGCAGGGAGAAATGAATATCGGCGGAGTGGTGAGAGGCGTAGTTAGAAAGTTTTAAAGTTAAAAGTAAAAAGATATGAGGATTATTTCTATAAAAAAATCAAATAATTTTAGCAAATTACCGTTGGTGCGGCGGCAAAAGAGAAGCTTGTGGGAGTTAATTTGTTTACTGATAAATATAGACGGCAATATTATGGCTTTTTAACTTTATAAACTTTATAAACTTTTAACTTTCTAACTAATAAACATATGCCTACTGCAACAACCAGCGCTATTAATCAGCATAAAGTTAAACAGCTCTATTTGGCAAATTGCCGCGCTTACAGCGTTAAACCCAAGAAAAATAACTTTAATAATTTTGTCCAGCTGTTGGAGGGGGATTTTTCTTATTGGCTGAAGGGAAATTTAAAGTTTTTCTTTGAGGAGATGAACAGATAGAAGAAATTGATATTTTACGGCAGTTAAGGTAGAATAAGGTAAGTAATTATAAATGAAATAAAAATATGCCAAAACAAATTACGATTACCCTGGAATATTTTCGGGAGTACAGAAAAAAATTAGGTTTTACTAATCAGAATGCCGCTGAAGATTTTTTAGCGGCTAAAGATATTACGCCAAAAGTAGATTTTTATTACATAAAACTTTTGAACGACAGACTTTATGAAATAGTTAATAAGGTGAACGGCGTAGTCGCGGATGAGGTAAAAATCGACAACCCAGCGGATTTTAAGAAAGAATTCATTGAGAATCCGTTTGAAATAATGAAAGCAAGCGGCATTTTGCCAATACTTAATAATTTAGGCAGAAGGCCCGAGCAGGTTTATTTTAATTGGATGCGCGGTTATGTCGTTTCAAATTTTTTTCTAAAAGCGTTGGGGCTCGTATTTGGAGTCGATGTGGCGAACATTGATTTGATAGGCGACGACGATTTGAAAAACATTGAAACTTTCAAAAAAACGCCAAAGGCCGATTTGGAAATAAGACTAAACGGAAAAGAAAAGGTAAGAATAGAGATGCAATCGGGTTTTAAAGGAGTTAACGACATAAAACAACATAAAGTTTTGGAAGCAAAAAGAGTTTTTTCAGATGCGGGGATTCATACATTGGCGATCCATTTCGATTTGTATAACGGTCAGGTCGCTTTTTTAAAACTAGATGAGACGGAGGATGAAGATGAACATTGGATAACAAGAATAAACATGGACGAGGGGGTAGTTTTGAATATAGACCAAAATTTTTTCTTCTGGAATATAACAGAAAATCATCCGACGATTTCTTATATTTACGAAACATACAATTCATAATATGCAAAGAAGTTTGCAAAAAGCAATGTTGATTGGGATGTATTTGTCAAAATTCGACAAAGTTGGTTTGATGCGCTTGGGTTTTGAAAACTTTTCAGAGGCATTTAATGTTATAGGATTAGCGATAAACACAAAGCCGCTTTCAATACGAAATTACAGAGATGAGTTTGACCCAATTTTTCCGAATGAAAGAAAAGGTTGGCACAAACGACCAATGTTCAGGACAAGAAAAGAAATGCTGGGGAAGTACCAAAATTTAGATTTGGAAGAATTTACTGGCATTATCAAACAAGTTATTTACAAAAATCCAGACATTGATCTGATTGAAGACAGAATTGAAGAGCAAGAAAAACAAAGCACATTCGCTAAAAGATTGCTCACAGGACAAGCGGCAGAGCAGTATTTTAGGGATAATTATAAATCCGTTTCCGTTTTTGCCACAGGTACGATTGAGGATACAACAAAGTATGGCTGTGGTTTTGATTTCAAACTGAACTTCGGCGAGAATTTTTTTGCCGTAGAAGTAAAAGGGCTAGAAAAAGACAAAGGAGGAATTGGTTTAACTAACAAGGAATATCAAACTGCTACCTATTTACGAGAAAATTATTTTATTTTTTTGGTGAAAAATTTTATAGAAACTCCCAATCATCGCATCTTTAGAAATCCGGCATTTGCCGATGAGCTTGAATTTACTAAACAAGAAAAAATTATAAAACAAATCAGCTGGAATACCGTTATCGTGTAAAGGTTAAGACAAGTTTCCAAAAAAATAGGTAAAATAATCAGGCACGAAATTCGAGAAGAATTTCACGTCAAAATTAAAGAAAACGACTGGCAAAAGGTTTAAAATAAACGCAAAAATTTTAAGGGGTAAGCCGGATATTGTTTTCCAAAAAGAAAAAGTTTGCGTTTTTTTGGACAGCGATTTTTGGCACGGTTGGCAATATCCAAAATGGAAAAGAAAATTAAAAAATGATTTTTGGAAAAAGAAAATCGAAGGTAACCGCGCGAGGGACAGAAGAAATACGGCGTATTTAAGAAGCAAAGGATGGCAAGTCGCGCGAATTTGGGGACATCAGATTAAAAAAGACATTGACGCGGCCGTTTCATCCGTCGCAAATTTGATTTGAAAGCATGCGGTCTTGCGTTTAAAACCAGACAAAGTAGCGGCTAAAAAATTAGGCAAAAATTACATTGGCATTGACAGCAGCCCGGAATATGTCAAAATAGCCGAGAAGCGGATGAAAGAATTGGACGGCCGGCGCAACCCAAACGAAGCGGAAGTTGAAAAGTACGCGGGCCAGTTAAATATTTTTAACTTAGCAAAATTAGATTATATTACATCGTAATTTTGACTAAGCTGAAAATCATCAGTAAAACAGCGCGGGCGGACAAGCCCGTTGTTTGCCTGTGAAAAGTTTTAGGGGGCAAAATATGCAATTTAAACTACATTCCAATTACAAGCCCGCCGGCGACCAGCCGAAAGCGATTGAGCAGATTGTTAACGGCATAAAATCAGGAATGCCGCAGCAGACTTTGCTTGGCGTTACCGGGTCGGGTAAAACCTTTACCATGGCGAATGTGATTGAGCGGCTGCAGCGCCCGGCTTTGATTTTGTCGCACAATAAAACGCTCGCGGCGCAATTGTACGAAGAGTTTTTGGAATTTTTTCCCGAAAATAAGGTTTGCTATTTCGTCAGCTATTTTGATTACTACCAGCCGGAAAGCTATCTGCCCGCGTCCGACACCTACATTGAAAAAGATTCGCAGGTGAATGAAAAAATTGAACGGATGCGGATGGAAGCGGGAATTAGTTTATTAACTCGCCCGGACACGATTATCGTTTCTTCCATATCCTGCATTTACGGTTTGGGCAGTCCGACGGAGTTTAAGCAGCAGTCGTTTGAATTCAAAATCGGCGCGGAAATGCCTCTGCGCCAATTGATTTTTAAACTGATAAATTTGCGGTACGAGCGCAACGATACGGAGTTAAAACCCTGCCGCTTCCGCGTGCGCGGCGATGTTATTGATATCGTGCAGGGCGGCGGCACGGCTATTACTCGCTTGGAATATTTTGGCGATAAAATTGAAAATATTTACGAATTGCACCCCATCACCGCGCGCAAAGAAAAAAAGTTGGATTCGGTTTGGATTTATCCGGCGCGGGCGTATGTTACAAACGATGAATACAAACAAGAGGCGATAAAGTCAATTAAAACCGAATTGCAGGAATGTTTGGCAAAAATGTCTGATCCGGTTTTAAAATACCGTTTGCAGCAACGGACCAATTACGATTTGGAAATGATTGAACAATTGGGGTATTGCAAAGGCATAGAAAATTATTCGCGGCATTTTGACCGGCGCGCGTCCGGCAGCTCGCCTTATACGCTCCTGCATTTTTTACCAAAAAATCCGCTGTTATTTATTGACGAGTCGCACGCTACCTTGCCGCAAGTGCACGGCATGTACGAAGGAGACAGAACGCGCAAACGGAATTTAATTGATTACGGCTTCCGCCTGCCCAGCGCGTACGACAACCGGCCGTTAAAATTTGACGAATTTACTGGCTTTTTGAAGCCGTTTGCGAAAGACGGAGCAAATGTAGTTTATGTTTCCGCTACGCCGGCACAGGAAGAAATCAGAAATTCCTCGCAGATTGTGGAACAAATTATTCGGCCGACCGGCTTGATTGACCCGCCGATTACGGTAAAACCGAGCGAAGGGCAAATTGAGGATTTGATGGAGGAAATCAATAAAACAATTCAACAAGGAAACCGGGCGCTGGTAACGACTTTAACCAAAAGAATGGCGGAAGAATTGTCCGGCTATTTGGCGCGAAACAATTTCAAAGTGGAATATCTGCACAGTGAAATTGATACGCTGGAACGGGTGGAAGTTATAAAGCGATTGCGGACCGGAAAGATTGATGTTATTGTCGGGATTAACTTATTGCGCGAGGGATTGGATTTGCCGGAAGTCGGATTAGTCGCGATATTGGACGCGGATAAAGAGGGATTTTTGCGCAACGAACGCAGTTTGATCCAAACCGTCGGCCGGGCCGCGCGCAATATTGATTCCAAAGTTATTTTTTACGCGGACAAAATGACCGTGAGCATGAAGCTTGCGATTAAAGAAACCGACCGCCGGCGCAAGATTCAGATTGAGCATAATAAAAAACACGGCATTGCACCTAAATCAATTAAAAGACAAGTTAAAAGTGAAAAGTTAAAAGTAAGAAGCGAAGAAGAAAAAAAAATAGAAGAGGAAGATATTTTAATTCTGGAAAAAGAAATGCAAGCGGCGGCGGAAGAATTGGATTTTGAAAAAGCGATAGAACTAAGAGATAGAATACAAAAGTTAAAAGTAAAAAGTTAAAAGAAAGTAAAATATTAGATATTAGGATATTGAGATATTGGATATTAAATATTATAATAATTTATTTCTACATTCGTGGCATTCGCGTTTATTTGAGATGATATAAGTCCGCAACGGCAGTGGCAGTCGGGCAGGTATTAAAGGTTCGCAAGTGATGTAAGCCGGAGCGGACTATTTGAACAAAAAAAGAACCCGGCAACGAGGGGATTGCCGGGCAAACAATGTTAATGAGAGGAGAATTTTTTATCTGATTCCAGCTTGCCGCCGGAAGGGAAAAATAACGCGGCCACCTTGCGGCGGAAAGTGCCGTTGAGTTCTCGGAGCCGTAATATAATCTTGCAATTCAGGAAGAATTATGTTTTTGTTTATTGCATCCAATAAATTGGATGTAACTAGACGATCGTTTAGCGGCACTTTTTTGTTGAGCTGCTCAACCCGCTCAATAAGATCTATAAGATCTATTTTGGCCGCTTCTATTTTTTCAGTCGCCGACCGCAACGCATTGCGAAAAGGCTGCATAGCGGCTAAAGCTTGTTGGAAATGCCGTTTTTCGGCGTTCAGTTTCTCCCTTTCAAGAGCAAGGTCGTCGCCAGCAGTTTCCAGTCCTGTTTTCCAATCATTAAGCCTTTCGGAAAGCGCGGCTAGCCGTTGGACTTCATATTGAAGGTTTTGTTCGCGCTCTGTCAGTTGCGCTGCCTTGATTTCAAGCGACTTAACTTCGGCCGTGAGCGACATACCGACACAGGGGATGGCAATCCAGCATTTGCTGTTTTGCGCTGGCTCCAAGGTGCAGTGACAAGGCAATCCTGCCCGAACCTTACTGCCGCCACTGAGATTTTCCCAGTCGCGATGTGGAAAGATATACTCTCTTGTTTCCGGATGTCTGCTTGTCAGGCGTATTTTTCCGCCATGTTCGCTTTGGTAGAATATTAGCGAGAATATGTTTTCGGTTACTTTTTCATTATTCATGATAAATAATACCTCCTAGAAATAGATTGATATGGAACAAAGTTCAAATTTATTTGAACTTAAAATAATATAACAAATAATTTATTTTGTCAATGTTTTAGGTATTTTTTAACTAAAATTAAATAAAAAAAACCCGCTGGTAGAGGGTAGGCCAGCAGGTGAACGGTTCTTAAGGAAGGAACCGAGCAGTTGGGAATGAATGATAGTTTAAAATGCTCTGAAGAGCATTATTGTAAAAAGTGCGTCCCGAAGGTTATTCAGAACGCCAACGGGGCATCGAGGCCCCCAGGATTGAGGGCAAAGTAAATGTACAATTAATTATAGATTAACAAAATTTTTATATTTTGTCAATTTTTTGGCGAAACCCACTTGTCTTGCCCTTTAAATTCCAAATTATTCTAAGCATTCCGCACACCTCTCGTATGTTTTGGCGCCATAAGTTACGAGTCGATGGCTATAAAGTTTACAAATCATGAAGTTATCGTGGCGGTCAAATTTTAAAGAACGGCACTCTGCACATAGGAGATGGTTTTCATTATTGGTACAGATTGTAGCACTAACCTTTATTTCTTTAGTGACTTCCATTTTCTCTCTCCTTTTTATTCTTAATTAATTATAATTTATCGTAAAGTAATCTTAATGTCAATTTACATTAAATTTAATAATAGTATGCTGATAAACACAAACGAAATGGATTAACGCGAATTGAATCCGTTAAAATCAGTTTAATTAGTTAAATTCGCGTTCTATTAATAGTGCAAGCGAAACTAAAATTATAAAGCTTAATCTTGATTTTATGCAAAATAAATTTATTGAAGTTCGCGGCGCTCGTGAACACAACCTGAAAAACATAGATGTTGACATACCGATTGATAAATTAACCGTGATTACGGGATTATCCGGTTCGGGAAAATCGACGCTCGCGTTTGACACCATTTACGCCGAAGGCCAGCGCCGGTATGTGGAAAGTTTGTCCGCTTACGCGCGGCAATTTTTGGGCTTGATGAACAAGCCGGATGTGGATTCAATCCATGGTTTGTCGCCCGCGATTTCCATTGAACAAAAAACCACGCACCATAACCCGCGCTCAACCGTCGCGACCGTAACGGAAATTTATGATTATCTGCGCCTGCTTTACGCGCGCGTCGGCATTCCGCATTGCCCGAATTGCGGGGACGAAATCAAACCGCAGTCAGCAGAGCAAATCGTGGAAATTTTAACTAAAGAAAAAGCCGGCGCGAAGCTGGAAATTTTAGCGCCGATAGCGCGCGGCCGCAAAGGGGCTTACGAGGAAAAATTTAAAGAATTGCATCGCTCGGGGTTCGTCAGAATTTTAGTGGACGGCGAATTTTATGATTTGTCTGATTGGCAGGATATAAAATTAGACAAGCAAAAAAAACATGACATCTCGGTAATTATTGACCGATTTGTCATGAAGGATTTTTTAGAGACAAAACAAGAGCAAAGCGAACAAAAAAATTTTGTTACGCGTTTAACCTCCGCCGTAGAGCAAGCCGGAGAATTATCCGGCGGATTAGTAATAGTTTTAACCCCCCTTGCTCCCCCCCTTGCTAAGGGGGGAATTAAAGAGGGGTATAAAGAACGCATTTTTTCCCAAAAGCTTGCCTGCGCCAAATGCGGCATCAGCTATGAAGAAATGCAGCCGCGTTTGTTCAGCTTTAATTCGCCGTTCGGCGCCTGTCCCGAGTGCCACGGTTTGGGAGCGAAGCTGGAATTTGACCAAGATTTAGTCGTTCCGAATAAGGATTTAAGCTTAAACGAAGGCGCGATCAAACCCTGGCGAACGCAATTGATGGGCGGCTACCGCGGCCAGCTGGTGCGCACCATCGCCAAAGCGTACGGTTTCAGTATGGATACGCCGTGGAAAAATCTGCTCGCGAACATCAAATACATTTTGCTTTACGGTTCGGAGGAAAAATTTAAGTTTGACGTCCATTCCAAAACTTACGAATCAAATTTTTCTTATCTGGGAATGTTTGAAGGCGTAATCAAACAAATGGAGCGGCATTACCGCCAGACCGAAAGCGAAGAGCGCAAGCGCGACATAGAAAAATACATGAGCAATAAAAATTGCGCGGCCTGCCAGGGACAGCGGCTAAAGCCGGAAGCGCTGGCCGTCACTATTAACGATGTTAATATTTTTCAAACAACGGAAATGTCCATTGACAAAGCGCGCGACTTTTTTAGTTCGCTTAAATTAACCGCGACCGAGCAAAAAATAGCCAAATTGATTTTAAAAGAAGTTAACAGCCGCCTGACTTTTTTGCTGGATGTCGGCTTAAATTATTTGACGCTGGGCCGCGCGGCTGGAACCCTGTCCGGCGGGGAAGCACAGCGCATTCGGCTTGCGACGCAAATCGGGAGCGAATTGCGCGGCGTACTTTATATTTTAGACGAACCATCCATTGGCTTGCACCAGCGTGACAACCAAAAATTAATCAATACGCTGAAGCATTTGCGCGAACTCGGCAACACGGTGATTGTAGTGGAACACGACGAAGAAACGATGATGAGCGCGGATTACATAATTGATTTGGGCCCGGGCGCGGGCGTGCATGGCGGGCAAATTGTAGCAGAAGGGACGCCCGAACAGGTCAAGAAAAACAACAAATCTTTGACTGGACAATATCTGGCGCATAAAATTGAAATTCCGTTGCCGCCGAAACGCCGCGCGCCAAAAGATTGGTTAGAAATTCGCGGGGCGAGCGAGCATAATTTAAAAAATATAGACGTCAAAATTCCGCTCAGTGTTTTCACCTGCGTAACCGGCGTTTCCGGTTCGGGCAAATCAACTTTGGTCAACGAGATTTTGTACAAAAGCTTATTAAATAAATTACATAAAGGCGCGGAATTGTTCGGCGAACACAAAGAAATTATTGGTTTGGAAAAAGTCAATAAAATTATTGCCGTTGACCAATCGCCAATCGGCCGCACGCCCCGCTCCAATCCCGTAACTTACATCGGCGTCTGGAATTACATCCGCGAACTGTTCGCCGCTTTGCCGGAAGCAAAAGCGCGCGGCTATAAGCCCGGCCGTTTTAGTTTTAACGTTCACGGCGGGCGATGCGAGGAATGCGAGGGCGACGGCGTTAAAAAAATTGAAATGCATTTTTTGCCGGACGTATTCGTCGTGTGCGAAAAATGCAAAGGCAAGCGCTTTAATAATGAAACTTTGCAGGTTAAATATAAAGATAAAAATATCGCCGAGGTACTCGCAATGACCGTAGAGGAAGGGCTAATATTTTTTGAAGCAATTCCGGCGGTGCGGCATAAGTTTCAAACGCTTTTTGACGTGGGTTTGGGGTACATAAAATTGGGCCAAAGTTCCACGACGCTCTCCGGCGGCGAAGCTCAGCGCGTAAAATTGACTACTGAACTTGCCAAACGCGGCAACGGCAATATTTTGTATGTGCTGGACGAGCCGACCACCGGCCTGCATTTTGCCGATGTCAGCCGGCTTTTGTCCGTATTAAATAAGTTAGTGGACAAAGGCAATACCATAATAGTCATTGAGCATAATTTAGATGTCATAAAAAGCGCGGATTATATTATTGATTTGGGCCCGGAAGGCGGGGACAAAGGCGGGGAAGTGGTTGCTTGCGGAACGCCGGAGGAGGTGGTAAAATTAAATAAAGGATATACGGCTCAATATTTAAGCAAATATTTAAAGTAAAATATGCAAGAAAAAATTAACTCCAACTATTTAAACGCTCCAAAAGTAAATACGCTAAAAACGAGGGAAACTGTTAAAGCAAGGAAAAAGGAAGAACCTATTGATTTGGATTCATTTGACGATCTTAGAGAATTTTTAAACCTCGCGAAAGTAATGAAGGAGGAAATTGAAGTGTCCAAAAAGACAGAGAGAATACATACTTCAGAACAAAGCGTTGACTTAGAAAAAAATAATCCCAAAGGCAGTACTGAGGAAATACAAAATAGGCGGGATGTCATCGAATTATTACGCCGACAGCCTGAAAATAAAAGCGAGGCGAGTGGCGAAAGAAAAGAAACAGAAGTAAAAGAGGCGAGTGGCATTGCGCGCGCGATTTTAAACCAACCATTGCTGTCAGAGCATATTTTTTCCGGCGAGGTAAAAGTTTCCGCGAAAGAAGGAAATATAAAATTAAATTTGGCTGATAAAAATATTAATCCTGAAGATGGCATAGTGATTAGCGTTGACGTTTATAACTTGCCTAATTTAAACAATACGGCTGAAAAACAAAAATTTGAACGATATCTTGCGGATACCGCGGAAGAGCAGTATCTAAAGACGGTAAAAGAAAGCGTGAAAAAAGATAAACAAAACCAAGATATTTTTGTCAACATAAAAATTCCACGCAAAATAATCACTGGCTTAAAAGATTTTATGATAAGCGCGGAAAAAAGCAAAATTGACGAATATTCGTCTTTTCTGATAATGCCTCTGCTCAGGTCATTCAGGAAAGACATAAAATTTCAAATTTCTTACGGCATTCTTTCAGCGATAAAACATTATTTTGACGATAATAAAGAACGGGAATTATTGGAGCAGTATGATAAAATCAAAAATGACCTTACCCGGATTATAGAAAAGCCAAACGGCGATAAAGTGAATTTTTTAACCGTAATTAAAAATTACATTTCCACAGTCAGTAAAAATGAAAAAAAAGCGGGTAAAGCGGTTGTGTTGCGGTCAGATCGAACTATTCAAAACATGCTGTCAGCGCTTGAACATTTAACGGAGGAATAAAAAAACCTCCGCGCATACTTTATGCCGGAGGCGGTTCTTCCCTGACTTGATTATCAGTAAAAGCGGTGGGAAATTTTTTTTTCGCTTTTTCCACCGTTTTATCTATTGAATCCGAAATTAATTTCGGATCAATGGAAAAAAGGTCAGGAAGATTTCTTGGGATTTCAAGGCAATGAGCAATATTATCAATGGAAGAGATAACAGCATTCATTATTTTTTTTCTCCTTCCATAACGAGATGAATTAAGTATGAGTTATAATTTAATAAAAGTCAATTGACCAAATAAAGGAAAATGAGGTAAAAGATACCTCATTTTATAATTTATGCCGATTATTCAAGAAAAAATTAAAAATATAGTTGACAAACCGGGAGTGTATCAGTTTAAAGATAAGTCGGGAAATTTATTATACATCGGCAAAGCCAAATCGCTGAAAAAGCGGATTAGCTCTTATTTTGTCAAAAATCATTTGGACGCCAAAACCAGCGAACTGGTAAAAAAAATCGCGGATGTGGAAATTATTACAACTAAAAACGAAGCAGAAGCGTTTTTACTGGAGGCAAACTTAATCCGGCAAAATCAGCCGCCGTATAATATTGACCTAAAAAGCGGCTCCGGCCGGTACGCGTATTTAAAAATTACGGACGAAAAATTTCCGCGCGTAACAGTCGCGCGCAATCAGTGGGATTTGAAAACAGGTTTACTCCGTGAAATAATTTCGCGAAAAGCAAAATTGTCGCGAAGCGGTATTTCACGGGGAAAAATATTCGGACCGTATGTTTCCGCGGCGGCGCGGCGGGAAGCGCAGTATCAGGCAAATTCAATTTTAAAATTGCGTACTTGCAATGTTTTACCCAAGCAAGCTTGCCTGTTGTACCACATAAATTTATGCAGTGCGCCCTGCATCGGAAAAATTTCCGAACAAGATTATCTGGCGAATACAAAACTTGCGGAAAAATTTTTGCAGGGAGAAGTCAAAGAGTTGCAGGAACTTTTGCGAGCCGACATGAAGCAGCTGTCGTCGGAGCAAAAATACGAACAGGCAAAAACGCGGCGCGACCAGATTTTGGCGCTGGAGCGTTTGCGGGACAAACAAAATATTGATTTACCCAAAGGCTACGACCAGGACGTGGTTAATTATGTCATTACGCCGCAGGAAATGGTGATACAGATGTTTAACGTAGTGAAAGGGTTGGTTTCGGGAAAAAAAGAATTTCGCTTTGACCTCACCCCTAACCCCTCCCCTTACCAAGGAGAGGGGGAAGGAGGAGAGGTATCCGAATTTTTGCGCCGGTATTACGAAAACAACGAAATTCCGGAAGAAATAATTTTGCCGCGCAAATTTGCGGACGGGGAAGCGCTGGCAGAATATTTAAGCAAAGTAAGCGGGCGAAAAGTTATTTTTACAGTGCCGCAAAAAGGCGCAAAGAAAGAGCTGTTAAATTTATTGCAACAAAACTTGGAAATCAGCGCGCGCGTCGGCAACGCGGTTTTAATGGAATTACAACAGGCGTTAAATTTACCGTCAGTGCCGCGGGTAATGGAAATGTTTGACATATCGCATACGGGCGGAAAAGAAATCGTCGCTAGCATGGTGCAATTTATTGACGGTCAGCCGAATAAAAGCGGCTACCGTAAGTTTAAAATGCGTACGGTTAAAGATAACGACGACTTTGCCTCCATGCGCGAAGTAGTCAGCCGGAGATACGGAGGCTTGCTCGCGGGAAAAAAGCCACTGCCGGATTTAATTATCGTTGACGGCGGCCGCGGACAGCTGTCGGCCGCCCTGGGAATTTTGCGCGATCTGGGCATTACTACGCCTTTAATCGCCCTTGCCAAAAAAAATGAAGAAATTTATACTGTAAGCAAGCGGTTTCCGGTGCGGCTGCCAAAGGCTTCCGAAGCGCTTAAACTGCTTCAGCGCATTCGTGACGAGGCGCACCGGTTTGCCATTACTTTTCACCGCCAGCGGCGGGGCAAGGCGTTTATCAAAAAAGTGAAAAAAATGCATAGAAAAGGAGACAGGTAAATGATTACGATATCCCATGAAACAAACATGATTTTGCAAACGTTTTTTTTGCTGATTTCACCTTTGGTCTTTTATTGTATTTATAGGGCGCAAGAGAAGATTTTGCGCCTTATCACATTGTTCCTTGCCATCTTATTAATTTTAAAAACATACGAAATAATTTCCAGCCTTTCTTTTCAAATAGCCGCGGTGATTATAATTATTTCATTGGGCTATTTTGAAGAAATTAATAATTTTTTAGGTAAAAAAATAAAACCGCGTTAAAGCGCGGTCTTTTATTAAAATGTAGCTAACTTTAGCTATATTTTATTTTTACCATTGTCAAAAAGTAAAAAATGTGTTATACTATTTTAACTTGTTCATTACATTTCTCCCACGTTATAATGTGGGAGGGAGAGGAAAGAAGATGAAAAAAATATTAAATCGCATTGAAGATTTTTATTTTCAATGCGATCCATATGATGGGGTGGACAGAATGATTCTATCCGCCATCGTATTAATTTTTCTTTTTATGTTTCGCATGATAGCATTGAATTATTTTGGTTTGCAATAGGCAGGGCAAAATAATTCAATACCAAGGAGGTCGCTGTCTGTATGAAGCGGCCTTTTTTATTTTTTGCCCCAGTTAAATGCCGATTACTTGGGATATTTAACGGGGTTGGCATATTTAAACACAAAAATTTTCCCCTCATCAATGCTTTGCACCGCGTCAGCGCCGATGCGCGCTTCGGCTAAAATTTTTTCAAAGCCAAACCAGTAGTTATTTATCACAAAATAAACCGTATCCGCACCGACCAAATCCGCCGCTTCTAAAGCGGTTTTTTTATCGGCGTTTTTATCAACCATATCCAAATAATATTGATATAATTTTTCACCGGTAGGAATAGGGTAATAGAAGACCTCGCCCTTACCTTCTCCTTGGTAAGGAGAGGGAATTTGGTAATATTTTTTAAAGCCGAATTCGCGCAAAGCCGCGGCAGACACCTGCTGGTTGGCAAGCACGATAAAATTGCCGTCTCCGGCGTCTTGGTTAATCCAATTTACCGCATCAACATCCGCCTGTGAGGTGGAAAAACTGCGGGAGTTAAAATAATCATCGTAGCGCGGATAAGAAAAATAAAGGGAACAGGAAAGTAAAACTACAAAAAAACAAAAAAACAAATATTGTATCGTGCGTTCTTGCCTCAAAATTTTTTCAATCAACTTGACCAGCGTTAATAATATAAACGGTAGAGTAAAGTAAGCCGCGATGATTAGAACACGGTCGGCAAAATTGGAACGCTCGTAGTCAATGAGGTAAGAGAAAGAGATAGTCTTAGTGAGAAAATAAGAGATGAAGAGGGGAAAAGACATTAGTAAATATTGCGGGTAACGAGTAACGAGTAACGAGTAACGAGTAACGAGTAACGGGTAACGAGTTATTTTTTTTGTTTGTTTTATGGCTATTATAATTCCAACGATAATAAAAGTTATGATAATAATGCCGACATTAAAGCCGTAGAGGTAGATAAAATTAAGCAGAAAATTTTCCGTGCCGGAGAAAAAAAGTTGCGGCAGATGCCAGCTTATTTTTGCAACCGTATCGCTTGCGGCGCCGATGATGGGATTATTTTGGTTGTTAAGATAAAAAGCCAAAGGCAGAGAAAGAGCAGACGCTGAAGTAAGAAGTAAGAAGTAAGAAGTGAGAATTTTTTTATTTTTTATTATTTTTTGGCCAAGAATGAAAGCCACAAATAAGACAGCGGGGATGCCGGCGATGGGATGGGTGGCGAGAGCGGCAAAAGATAAAGTAACGAGTAACGAGTAACGAGTAACGAGTAATTTATTTTGTTGCGGTTGAATTAAGAAAAGGAGAATAATTAGTAGTAAAAACAAATTCGCTAAATTTTGCGGAGTGGTTAGAGTGAACGCGGCAAAAGGAAAAATTAAAGCGAACAGAGCGGTTAATTTGGCAATTCGTTCGTCAGCGGTAAATGATTTGGTCGCCTGATATAAAGCGTAAGGCAAAGTTAAAGTGGCAAGTACCGGCACAAGCAATTTATCCAGCCAGACAATCGGGATGAAAGTTAATTTATGAAAAATAACAATCAGCGCGTATTGGCCGAGATAGTACCACGGTTTGGGGTAAACCGCGCCGGCCGCGTCAATTAATTTTTCCGTTGCCTGATGGATAAACGGGTCAAAGCCGAAGCCGATTTTAAAAATAATTACAGCGACATTGAAAGCAAGCAAGAAGTAAGAAGTAAGAAGTAAGAAGTAAACAAATTGCGGCAACGAGTTTTTTAAAGCAATCGCAATCAATAGTATTGTGATGGCGAAAAAAGTGAGCCAGAAATACCACGGGACGGCTTGCCAGGGGGAAATGACGGAGTTAGAAGTTGAAGATTGGAAAAGAATAAAGAAGTTAAAAGTTAAAAGTAAAAAGTAAGAAGTAAGAAGAAAAATTTGGTATTTGGCATTTGGCATTTGATATTGGGGAACATGGTCATGCGTTACGCGTTCCGCGTTAGGCGATTCTTTGACTTTCCCTAATTTTTTCAGTAAGATAAAGGTAATAGCGGTGAAAATAAATGTCAGGCAAACGGCAAAATAATCCAGCCGGTAAAAACGATAAACAGCTCCGCTAAAGACCGTTACGAGGGAAATTATTAATAACAATGATAAATAAGTTTGCGTCATATTGATATTATAGCATATGTGGCTTTTTCATGACGATAAAAATTACCAACGAGCCGCCAAAATTTTTTGGCACGACAAAATTTTAGCCGCCACTGTTTTACGGCTTTTTCCGGCATCCGTCAAACCGAATCACGTTACTATTTTTCGTTTTTTGGCAACGCCGCCGGTGATGTTATTGATGTTTTTTGATTATTATCAAGTTGGTATTTGGGCTTTTTTGCTGGTGGCTTTTTCCGACGCGCTGGACGGTTCATTGGCGCGCACGCGGGCGCAGATTACCGAATGGGGGAAAGTTTACGATCCGCTCGCGGACAAGCTTTTAATCGGCTCCATGATTTTTGCAATCGTTTTGCGCTACATTGATTTTTACGCGGCGATGGTTATAGTTGGACTGGAAGCAATCATAATTATTTCCGCCTGGTGGCGGAAACACAACGGTCACAGCGTGGAAGCGAACATTTGGGGAAAAATAAAAATGCTACTGCAAGTATCCGGAACCGTTTTTTTGTTATTAGCGATCGTATTTGACTTTGAATCGCTTTTGCCCTTTGGCAAAGGAGCGTTTTATTTGGCGATTGCTTTTTCTATTATCAGTTTACTGACTTACGGGATATAATTTTTGGCAAAAGAAAAAGGCGCAATAACCAAATTTCAGTACGGCCCATGCCGCCTTTATGCCCAAAACGGGCTGGTTATTGCGCCTAATGTAATATTAGCGCACCCATAAAATTATGTCAACATAACAAATGTTAACTTGCGGCCATAAAAAATATGAGTAAAGAAAAATACGAAACATACGATGATTGGCAAAAAAACGGCGGGGAAAACGCTTGGCAAAAGAAATGGGAAAAATGGGAATTGTACAAAGCGGACGACAAATCCGATAAGCCCAAAAAATATATTTTAGACATGTTCCCGTATCCGTCCGGCGCCGGCCTGCATGTGGGGCATCCGGAGGGCTATACCGCGACTGACATTTACAGCCGCTATTTAAGAATGAACGGTTTTAACGTTTTGCACCCCATGGGCTGGGACGCGTTCGGCCTGCCGGCGGAAAATTACGCTATAAAACAGGGCGTGCATCCTGACGATTCCACTCACAAAAACATCAACCGCTTCCGCGAGCAGATTAAGTCCTTGGGCTTAAGCTATGACTGGCCGCGCGAAGTTGATACTTCTTCGCCCGATTATTATAAATGGACTCAGTGGTTTTTCTTATTTTTATATAAAAACGGGCTGGCATACAAGAAAAAAGCCAAAGTTAACTGGTGCTCCTCCTGCCAGACGGTTTTAGCTAACGAGCAGGTGATAAGCGGCAAATGCGAGCGCTGCGGTAATGATGTTACGCAAAAAGATTTAGCCCAGTGGTTTTTTAAGATTACCGATTACGCCGACCGTCTAATTAGTGATTTAGATAAAATTAACTGGCCGGAGCCGATCAAAACGATGCAGAGGAATTGGATTGGCAAAAGCGAAGGGGAGGAAATTGAATTTAAGGTTCTGATAGATGTTAAAAATTTTGTTAGGTTGGGTTTTAAAACCCAACCTAACACGGATTTAAAAAATAACATACGTACGACATGGTTTTTAACATTTTCAACCAAAGAACGTGAAGAATTTTTTAATACCAAAGAAGAATGTTTATATATAATAAACGCCATATTCAACAGTTGTTTAAGACATGGATTTACATTGCACGAAGTATCAGCCATGAAGGATCATGTTCATATAATTTTAGATTCCGATAAAAACATGACGATTGAAAAGATGTATAAATATTTAAAAGGATATAGCGCTAAAAAGTTTAATCAAAAATTTGATAAAAATTGGGAAAATTCCAAAGGTGCTCATGTTTGGATGCCGAAAGGCGAATATTCAATAATTAAAGATGAAAATCAATACAAATCAATTTTGCAGTATGTCCAAAATAATCCTGAAAAAGATGGATTATTAAGGAAAGAAAGATTATTATCTGAAAATTTTAATAATTTATATTATATATTAAATATTTTTACCACCCGTCCGGACACGTTGTTTGGCGCGACCTATATGGTGCTGGCGCCGGAACACGAATTAGTTGAGATTTTAAAAAATGACGGCGTTAGCTTGGGTTTTAAAACCCAAGCTAATAAAAAAATTAAAAATCAGGATAAGATAGAATCTTATCTTGAACTAGCAAAAAATAAATCTGACCTGCAGCGTACTGATTTGAACAAAGAAAAAACCGGCGTGGAGTTAAAAGGGATAAAAGCGATTAATCCGGCGAATAACGAGGAAATTCCGGTTTGGATTGCGGATTATGTTTTGTCAACATACGGCACGGGCGCGATTATGGCGGTGCCGGCGCATGATGAGCGGGATTGGGAGTTTGCGAGGAAATATAATTTGTCGATAGTTGAAGTTATATTAGGTGGAAACGTAAAACAAAGTGCGTATATTAACTCAGGCAAGATGATTAATTCCGGCGAATTTGACGGCCTGGCTTCGGAAGAAGCCAAGAAAAAAATTGCGGAAAAAGTCGGCGGAAAATTAAAAACGCAATACAAACTCCGTGACTGGCTGGTTTCGCGCCAACGCTACTGGGGCGCGCCGATCCCGATTATTTATTGCGATAAGTGTGGAGAGGTGCCGGTGTCGGAAAAAGACCTGCCGGTTGTTTTACCTAAAGACGTGGATTTTAAGCCAACCGGCGAATCGCCATTGGTTCATTCAAAAAGTTTTCATAATGTTAAATGTCCGCATTGCGGCGCCAAAGCGCGGCGCGAGTCCGATACGATGGATACTTTTGTCTGCTCCAGCTGGTACTACTTTCGCTATACCGACCCGAAAAATAAAAAAGAGTTTGCCGGCAAAAAACAGATGAAAAAATGGCTGCCGGTTGATTTGTATGTGGGCGGCGCCGAGCACGCGGTGCTGCATTTGATGTACGCCAGATTTTTTACCAAAGCTTTATTTGACCATGGTTATATTGATTTTGACGAGCCTTTTTTAAAACTGCGCAACCAGGGCATGATTTTGGCCGAAGACGGGCGCAAGATGTCAAAATCATTGGGTAATGTAATCAATCCGGACGAGGTCGTGAAAAATTTGGGCGCGGATTCCATGCGGCTGTACGAAATGTTTATGGGGCCGCTGGAGGACGCAAAGCCATGGCAAACGCGCGGTATTGTCGGAGTGAGGAGATTTTTAGAAAGAGTTTGGACCATGCAGTCAAAAGTCCACAAAGTAGAAAGTCAGAGGATGAAAATTTTATTACACAAAACAATAAAAAAAGTAACGGAAGATATTGAAAATATGAAATTCAATACGGCGGTGTCGGCGATGATGATTTTTACAAATGAAGCGCAGAAAGAAGGAATTAATAAAGATGACTTTGTTAAATTTTTAATAATTCTTGCGCCGTTCGCGCCGCACATTGTTGAGGAACTTTGGGATCGGATGGGAAATAAAAAGAGCATCTTTAAAGAGCCGTGGCCTAAATATAATGAAGAATTAATTAAAGAAGATGTGATTAATTTAGTTTTGCAGATCAACGGCAAGGTACGGGATAGTATAGAAGTCCCGGCGGATATTTCCGAGGAAGAGGCGAAAGAAAAAGCGCTGGCGAGCGAAAAAGCGCGGAAGTGGACAAAAGGGAAAGGGGTGGCGAAAGTGATTGTGGTGAAAAACAGGTTAGTTAATATTGTAATAAAATAATAATATGATAGAAAACATAAGGTATATCAGGCAGGAACTAAAAATTTACACTCACCAGCAGAAGAATGATATTCTAATAGAAATAATGGAGGAAGGAAAATATGGCGCGGAAATTTTGACCGACCATAAAATCAATGACGCCGTAGTTGAAGATGAAGCAATATGGGTTGGGGTGAACAGAGATGAAATAAAAGAAGCCGTGAGGAAAAAGTTAGATATGATTTTAGGGGAGAAGGAGAAAAAAATACAAGGATTCCATGAAAAAATGAACAAAAGAAGAGAAGAACATTTTAAAGATAACCAAACCGCGTAACAAAATGATTTATTAAAATATAAATATATGCAAGCTTACTGCGTAAAATGCCGGGAGAAAAAAGAAATCGCGGACGCGCAAGAAGTGGAAATGAAAGGCAAGGGCGGTAAAACCCGCCGGGCAATGAAAGGCCGCTGCCCTAATTGCGGCACGGTAATGTTTCGGATATTGTCGGCGTAAGAGTTATTTTTGTTTTATCTTAGCGCGAGAAAATACAAAGCTCGTTATTTTTAACATATCCGTTAAGGAGAAAGAAATCATGAGCAAAATCTGGGATTTCATTATTGGTTTGTTGGTGCTCGCGGTTCTTATTTTCGGGAAACCAAATCCCGACTATGACGATTTCAGCTAAGGCGCGCGTAAAGGCAGTTAGAAACTGCCTTTTTTAATTGACAGCCGGTTTTGGGAGCGGTACAATAATACCACAATTAACTACCTTCACCCTTATGCGTTTATCAACACTTTTCACCAAAACTTTAAAAGAAGCGCCCAAAGACGAATTAAGCGTCAACGCCCGCCTCTTGATGCAAGCCGGTTTCATTGATAAATTAACCGCCGGCGTTTATACTTTTTTGCCGCTCGGTTTGCGCGTGTTAAAAAAAATTGAAAATATAATACGGGAAGAAATGAATAAGGTCGGCGGGCAGGAAATTTTAATGCCGGCCTTAACGCCCAAAAGTATTTGGGAAACGACCGGGCGCTGGGCGGCTTTTGACGCGCTTTTTCGCTTGGCCGGTACGGACAATAAAGAGTACGCGCTCGGCGCGACGCACGAAGAAGTGGTGGTGCCGCTGGCGCAAAAATATGTTTTTTCTTATAAAGATTTGCCGCTTTATATTTATCAAATTCAGGATAAGTTCCGCAACGAAAAACGCGCCAAGTCCGGCATTCTGCGCGGCCGCGAATTTATCATGAAAGACTTGTATTCATTTCATACCGACGAAGCCGATTTGGACGAATATTACAAAGCGATGCAGAAAGTCTATTTTAAAATTTTTGAGCGGTGCGGATTGCTGGACAAAACTTATTTGACTTTCGCTTCGGGAGGGAGTTTTTCCAAGTATTCGCATGAATTTCAAACCATTACGCCGGCGGGCGAAGACGAAATTTATATCTGCGAATCTTGCCAGATAGCGGTTAATAAAGAAATCGTCGGCGACTTGGAAAATAAATGCCCTAATTGCGGCAATAAAAATTTAAAAGCGGACAAAGCGATTGAAGTCGGCAATATTTTTAAATTGATTACCAAATTCAGCGATCCCTTTGGCTTTTCTTATGTTGACGAAGGCGGAAATAAAAAGCCGGTGATTATGGGCTGTTTTGGGCTTGGCTTAAGCCGCGTGCTCGGTACCGTGGCGGAAGTAAGACACGACGACCGCGGTTTGGTTTGGCCAAAAGAAATCGCGCCGTTCACGGTTCATTTGGTTACGATTAACAGCCCGGATATTGAAGCCAATAATAAAATCAAGCTCGCGAGCGAAAAAATTTACCGCGAATTGCAAACGGGCGGCATTGAAGTTTTGTTTGACGACCGCGAGGGAGAAACCAGCACGGGCGAAAAATTCGCGGACGCGGATTTAATCGGCTGCCCCTTGCGCCTCGTTGTCAGCGAACGAACTTTGGAACAAGACAGCGTAGAGGTGAAGAATAGGGAAGAAGAGAATAAAGAATTGGTAAAGATTAGCCGCGTAACGCATAACATATAACGCATAACGCTTTGTCATTATGACGTGGGAAGAATTGTTACAATTCATTGACGCCGAAGATGAAAGAATTAAGGCGAAGTTTGCTTCATACGATAATGAAAAAAGAATTTTGGCGCGTACGGTAAAATTAGGCGAAGAAACCGGCGAGTTGTGCAACGCAGTTTTGGCGTTTTTAAACGATCAGCGTCCGGAAAAATTAAATAATTTTAAACAAGAACATTTGGCGCATGAGTTCGCCGACGTGGTTATTACTACTTTTATGTTGGCAAAGTCCGCTGGTGTTGATGTCGGACAAGCGTTAAAAGATAAAATAGGAATAATAAAAAATCGCGTTTTATAATTTTATGGAAAATTTTATCGGCATTCCGGAATATCAAGTTGATTTTCATCCGGGAGTAAAAGAGTGGAAAAGATGAAAAAATAATTCGTGGCATTCGCATAGTTGCAGGGACAATTAAATCCGTAGAAAGTATTCGTATTAATGGTTCGCAAAAAATATAAGTCCGTAATAACTATTTGAACATATGTTTAGTAATTTCCTCGGCAAATTCAGCAAAGACTTGGGCATAGACTTGGGGAGCACCTCCACGCTCGTCATTACCAAAGACAAAGGCATCGTGGTTAACGAGCCCTCGGTGGTCGCGATTAACACGCGCACCGACGAAGTAATCGCGGTCGGAGTTGACGCGGCCAAAATGTTCGGCAAAACGCCCGCGCACATTATGGCGATTCATCCGCTCACCAACGGAGTGATTTCGGATTTTGAAGTGGCGGAAAAAATGCTGAAATATTTCGTTAATAAAGTGCACGCGGAAAATTTTACGCTGATACCGCGGCCGCGCGTGGTTATCGGCATCCCGCTGGATATTACGGAGGTGGAAAAAAAAGCGGTGGAAGACGCGACTAGACTCACCGGCGCGCGGGAGATACTGCTGGCGGAAACGGCGATGCTCGCCGCCATCGGCGCGCGCCTGCCGGTATTGGACGCGACCGCCAATATGCTGGTGGATATCGGCGGCGGCACGACCGAAATTGCCGTCATATCTTTGGGCGGCGTTGTTACCTGGAAAAATTTGCGCTTGTCCGGCGGCACGCTGGACGGCGATATCGTCCAGTACGCGCGCGACGAATTTAACATGCTGATAGGGGATCAGGTGGCGGAAGAAATAAAAAAGCGCATTGGTTCCGCCGTGCCGCTCGCGGAAGAATTGGAAATGCCGATGCGCGGCCGCGATCTCGTCAACGGCCTGCCGAAAGAAGTGATAATCACCGACGGCCAGGTGCGGGAAGCAATCAGCCGCAGTATTTTTCACATAATTGAAAATATCAAAATCACGCTGGAAATGACTCCGCCCGAGCTCGTTTCCGATATTTATGAAAAAGGAGTGGTTTTAACCGGCGGCGGAGCGCTTTTGCGCGGGCTGGATAAAGAAATCGCGCAAGCGACGCAGATTCCGGTGCGCATCGCCGATGACCCGTTGACTTGCGTGGTGCGCGGCGCGGGCCGGGTTTTGGAAGACATAGAATTGTATCGCAATATTTTTTCGTCGAGCGCGAGCAACTAGAGTTATAAGTTGTAAGAAAAAAGACCCGTTGATGTTATCGCTGGGTCTTGACGGTGCAATGCTAACGTCTCATAAAATTTCAAGATTGTTAATTTTTCTGTAACTTTCCGGTACCGCTTTGGCGGAAAATTCAATACCGAAAGACCCTTTGTAATGTTGGCCTCCAAAGCGGGTAATTTCCACATCTTCAGTTGACAATATCGGAAAGTCTTTTTTTGCCTCTTTAAAGAGATGCAAAAAAAATCGCAATGTGTGGCCATAAGCATCTGTTCTGACCACGCACCTTCCAACTTGCGGACAATACTCTTTAATAATATTCATTCCGCAATAATTGTCTCCAAAAAATACTCTTTAATAATTTTAATAAGTTTCATCCTCTAATTCCTCCTTTTGGAATTTGGATCAAATTTTGTATTTATAAAATAGCATACCTTATATTATTTGTCAAGTAAAGGCGGGAAAGAGTTTTTATATTAGCTAAATTTTAATATCTACTAATACTCCGTACTTCCGCTTCGCTTGAGTTTGCTTAATTGGAAGTGAAATTTTAACATTTATGCGTAAGTTTTTAAATAAAAAGATAGTCGCTGTTTTAATAGCAGTCGTTTTAATCATCGGCGCGCATTACTTGGGCTGGGCGCGCCCGGCGGAGAATTTTTTGTTAAAATTATTGCGCCCGGCGGAGAAAGCGCTTTACCGCACCGGCAACGCGCTTAAATTAATTTACCAAAAAAGCGCGTCGGAGCGCGATTGGGAAACGGACAACAAGCGGCTGGATGAAGAGAATAAAAAATTGCTCGCGGAAAATGTCGGGTTAAAGATAATAGCGGACGAAAATAAGGTTTTGCGCGAACAGCTCGCTTTTTATTCGCGCTCTAATTATCAAAAAACGGTAGCTAACGTCATCAGCCGCGCCGAAACCGTCGGCGACAATCAAGTCATTACGCTTGACCGGGGCGGCGCTGACGGAATCAAATCCGGACAGGCCATTGTCGCCGGCGACGGGATAATCATCGGCAAGATTTTTTTTATTAAAGAAAAAATTTCTTACGGCTGTCTGATCACCAACGAACAATGCGGGCTCGCCGCGTCAATCGTCAATCAAGAGGGAGCAGCCGGTTTAACCAAAGGAGAGCTTGGCCTGACCGTACGCTTAAATTTTATTCCGCAAACGGAAAGCATCGCCTCCAGCAGTATTGTCATTACTTCCGGCCTTGAGCCCGCCATTCCGCGCGGTCTGATTATCGGCAAGATAACCGAAGTGGACGCGGAAACTAATGATTTATTCCAATCCGCCGTCGTCAGTCCGGCGGCTGATTTAAACGGCTTAACCGTCGTTTCCGTGATTAAATAGGGGCAGGTATGTTTAACAGGACAAATTTATGCCGGCTAAAATATTGGCGTTGATAACGTTAATAATGTTTTTTTTATTGCAGGGAAGCTTTATCAGTTCGCTTCCTTTTCCTTTCAATTGCTTTAACTTGTTAATTACGGTTTTGACGCTGTTATCGGCCGTTTTTTCTTTGCCAGCGGCTTTAAGCGCCGCGGTTTTATTCGGCGCGCTGCTGGACGTTCATTCTTTATCTTTCTTTGGCGCTAATTTAATCAGCTTGCTTGGAGCGACGTTAATAACGAACGCCGCTTTATTGAAATTTTTTACCAACCGCTCCCTTTACTCCTTTATTTTTTTGACCGTTATCGCGACGGTTTCTTTTGAATTTATCAAACTTATTTTACTCGCCGCCGGCAATGTTTTTACCGCGGAACCGGAGCGTAATTTTATTTTTGGCGCCGATTTAATTTTGTCCATTGGGTGCGAAATTTTAATGAACGTCGCCGCCGTCGCGGCCGCTTTTTACGCCATTAATTATTTTTCCAAAAAGTTAAAGGCGTTTTTTATCTTAAAATAAAAAATGAAAAAGATATTAAGCAAAAATTTTAAAAATAAAGACCATCCTTTTTCCGTTAGAGCGGGTGGTTTTACGGACGCAAAGTTAACCGCCGGCTATCGTTTGCGCTGGACCGAAGAAGGAATGCTCGGCGAGCGGGAAGCGGAAACGGCCGGTGAAAAAATAGGCCGCAATATCGCCCACCAAAAAATAAACTGGCTGATTTTAATTATTGCTTTTAGTTTTTTATTTTTAGCGGCTCGCGCCGCC
>Ga0210057_1001271_pt1 | contig 38813 bp, 45 predicted proteins | sample CryGeyCG2114_010_2_FD_183968 | JGI IMG/M metagenome (GOLD analysis project Ga0210057, IMG submission 183968) | Groundwater microbial communities from aquifer - Crystal Geyser CG10_big_fil_rev_8/21/14_0.10 (SPAdes) (version 2) | ecosystem: Environmental > Aquatic > Deep subsurface > Groundwater ... | reverse complement strand
AAACAGAAATATTAGTTAAGCTTTTTGTTCAAGGAACAGTATATATTTCACGTTCACAGGCAAGAAGAATTCTTAGTGGTCTTGATAAATATAAAGTAATTGTTTTAGATTTTGACAAGGTTACCACTATTGGTCAAGCATTTGCGGATGAGGTCTTTAGAGTTTTTCAACAAAGACATCCAAAGATAGTAATAGAACCTATCAATATGATTGAGCCTGTAAAGTTCATGATTGATAGAGTAGAAAAACCAACTAGTGGTCCATAATACTTATTTTGTGCGGTAGCCTATTTGACTAGCACTTCCCTCCTTCGCTAAAGCTTCGAAGGGCAGGCAAAAAATGCCATTATCCGCAAATACCATAAAATACTTGTCCTGCCTGCCCTGAGTTCTGTCGAAGAGAGCAACTCGAAGGAGAAAAAATGCCACCATCCTAACAGACTTGCTTGATTTGACAATCTAAACGTACGATTTAGGCACCACACAGAACGTAATCCTCAGCCTTATAAAATTTCCAAAAATCACGCAAATTTTCATCAACATAAATTCCTATAAGTCTAGTTTTATAACAACCCGCTACCATATGGTTTTGCTTTGATATAATTCCTATACCATCATCGATGAATCAAGCAAAATATCTTAATCAGAATAAGTTTGTAAAAATAGACAGGATTGAACCGAAGCGAAGTTTTGTAATTTCCCAACTAATCAGAAATATAGATAAGCGAAATAAAAGATATCTTCCTGGGTTAAGTAAAGAAGAATTTAAAAAACGATTGCAAAAAGCTAAAGATATAGTCTTAGCCCTTTCCGAAAAAGAAATAGATAAAAGAATTGAAGCAGATTCTGTAAAATATAAAAGACGTCTGAAGTTTTATAATTCCATACATTGGTACAAAGGCATTATTAAAGCCAATGAAGTGGGTGTTTGGAAAGGTGCAGGAGGCTTACCATTGGAGTGGACACAAGGATCGCTTGCAGAGACAGCAAGTATAGTGCATAAAGCTATTGAAGATGAGGGTAACAATAAAGTTGCAGCACGGGCAAAAAGGGCAATTCCACGAATACTCGAAAATATAAACGTTATTGAAAAAGAAAAGTATCTTTATCCGATTATTCTCCCACCCGCTACAAATGGACGTGGTTTATATGGAAAACCTTATGAGCATTTCAAACTAATGAAGGGTGATACTGATGATGGTTGTATGAGGTCTATTGCGCTTGTTATTAGTGGAAGATCGGACATTAGTGCATATATTGGGATTGGAGATTAATTTGTGCGGTAACCTATTTGACTAACAAGTCAAAATACCTCAGCTTAATCAGTTTATCCTTGTAAATTTTACTTCTATAAATAAGTTGTACCTTTGCTGTATCTTTCTTGATCCACTCTTTTTCTTTCTTTGATTTATATTCACTTTCTTTCACATAGCAATGGCTAAGGAATTTAATCTTTCCTTTTTTCTTTTCAAAATGGACTTCGGCGAGTCTATTATTTATGAGTGCGAAACACCAATTCATAGTTCGGAACCCTTTTCGGATATGATATAATTCTATCATGAATAAAATAGTGGTCGACCCTAAAATATTAGCAGGCAAGCCGGTTGTAGCCGGTACTAGAATTCCTGTATATCTTATACTTAACCTTTTAGCCAATGGTTATGATTTTGATAGGATTATCGAGGCATACCCGCGTTTAAATCGAGCAGACATTGAAGCTGCGATTAAATACTCTGAGCAACGCATGAAAAGAGAAGAAGTGCGAAATCTAAATCAGTAAGACTTGTGAGTAAATTTCTCCTCGATGCCAATCTTTCTCCCGAAACCCGCAAATATCTAGCCGAAAAATTCAAATTGGATACGATTGATTTAATAACTGAAAAGAAAAGCTCGTTAAGTGATAATGCAGTTGTAAAACTTGCAAAACTCGAGAAACGAATAATCATTACTTTTGATCTTGACTTCGGAGAGATATATTATTTCAGTGAAAGAGGAGAGATCGGAGTAATTGTTTTAAGAATAAAAGATCAGACTGTAGAATCGGTAAATAAAACTTTGGATAAATTTTTTCAAAATGAGGCGAGTAGTATTAATTTAGAGAGATCCCTCATAATTATTGACGACAATAAAGTTAGAATAGTAGAAGATACTGATTAATTTTGTGTGGTAGCCTATCTGACTAGCAGTTCCCTCCAGAGGCGGGCAGGCAAAAAATGCCACTGGCCAGAAATTCCCAATTAGCTATATCTGATATTTAGATAGTTCGTCGAGTAGCATTTTAAGATCCATTTTTGCGACACCCAGTACCTTATCAGCACCTCCGTAATATATATAAAGAGTTTTATCAATTACCACATTTCCGCAAGGGAATACCACATTATTTACTAGTCCTTCCTTTTCATATTTTTCCTCCGGCTCAAAAATAGGATATGAGAGACGGGAAAGAATTGTATCAGGACTTTCAATATCTAAAAGACACGCGCCGACTTTATATATACCGGTTTCATTTATCCCATGATATAAAAGAAGCCATCCTTTGCCGGTTTCTATAGGAGGTCCGGCAATTCCTATTTTTTTCTGGTCCCAATGATCAACTCTTGTATGCATCATTATGGAGCCGTCTAAGTATTTGTTGTTTTCAAACTTTAAATCGTCAAAAAAATCTATCCAAATATCATCATTTATCCTATGTAAAAAGACATATTTATCTTTAATTTTTTTCGGGAACAAGGAAGCATCTTTGTCATCTATATTTGGCGGAGATATTAAAATTGGCTTTTCCCATTCCCACCGTCTATTCAAAAAGTCATCTGCCTTTATAGAGCTGAGTACCACGCGCGGAGGATTTTCTCCTCCGTCAAATGCTGTATATGTCATATAAAACCTATCGTCTATTCTTACGACCCTGGGATCCTCACAGCCAAAGTTACCTTCCTTTATTTTCATTTCAAACGGTTCGCGCGGAGTATAAACGGGATAGGGAAGCCTTTCATTTATAGTTTCTCCGTCGGTACTTACCGCGTAGCCGATAACCGATTTATTGTCTTCTCCCATTGCACGATACAAAATATGAACTTTTCCATTTTCATAAATTGCGGCGGGATTAAAGACGGCTTTTGATTCCCACTTTCTTTCTGAGATAGGTTCTAAAATAGGGTTACTTTTAATCCGTTCAAATTTTATCCTCGGATTCAGAGGAATGTCTTTTTGTTTTGGTTTTATCGCATTTAATATTTCCTCTAGCCTACACGAGGCGACAGCCGTACTTGTATCAGCCGCTCCATAATATACGTATAATTCATCACCTATTATTTGTGCTCCTGTTGGAAATACGACATTGGGAATATTTCCATAAAGCTCATATGGCTCCTCAGGCATAAGAAGGGCGTTTCCCGTTCTTTCTTTAATAGTCAGCGGATTAATACTGTCCAGAAGAGCTGCTTCTACGGTGAAAACTTTATCATTTGAGTAGTAATTTCTTATAAGAGAATAAATAAAAAGCCAGCCCTTCTCAGTTTTTACAGGAACCGCTCCTGCTTCTACCTGATCACGTGTATGACGCAAAAGGGGGAGTGTATGTTTTTCAACATCTTGATACCACTTCTTCCAGTAGTTTTCGTCCCCCAAATCTTCAATTTTTTCAAAAGACGCAACACCTATTTTTGCGGGAGGCTTATCAGTATTTGCGCTTAGAAAAGCAAAATATTTTCCATTTATTTTTTCAGGGAATAGTCCCATTGCCTTTGCGTTAAATGGGGTGACTAAATGCTTGTCATCTATTTTTTTTAAATCTTTTGAGACCGCAACCGCGACTTTAATATTATTTGCAGAAAACGGATAACCGGAAAGAGCCGTGTAGAAAATATAAAATTTACCGTCTATAAAAGTTATTCTGGGGTCTTCACATCCGTATTTTTCCCATTCTTCTTCAGGCTTGATTAGCTGGAAATGATCTGTGAAATTTATCCCGTCAGAACTTTTTGCGATACCAATTGAGGAAAGCTGAATGTTCGCGTCTAAATAAAACTTTTTAGGAGTCATCGCGCGATATGCCATAACATAGCTCCCGTCCATTTTTGAGACTGATCCATTAAACGCCCCCCCCTTTTCCCAGTCATTGGTAATACTGGGAAGAAGAATTGGGTTGTTTTCGTACCGTTTTAATTTAAGCATAGTGCTTCAAAATAGGCCTTATTAGCTGTTTATTCTCTATATTTACGCAGTGGTGAGTTTTTAACTCTTCTAAAAATTCGTCTAGATTTTTACTCGCGGCACAAATAAACTTATCCGCACCTCCATAATAAACAAAAAGAGTATTATTTTTAATTACTGCGCCGCAGGGATAGACAACTCCTGGTTTGTATCCCTCATTTTCATACCATTGATCCGGTTCTAAAATTGGCTGGTGAGTTCTATACAGCACCTTCCACGGTTCTTTTAGATCTAGAATCATTGCTCCTATTTTATACTGCGAGTCATTTTTATCATCAACCGCATGATAGATAAGAAGCCATCCGTCGCGAGTTTTTATGGGCGGTGGCCCTGCTCCGATTTTTCTGCTGTCCCACCCATCAACTGTAGGATTAATTTTATACTCTCCTTTTAAATATCTTGGTTTCTTAAATTCTAAATCGTCCAAAAAATCAATTAGTATATTAGGGAAAATTCTATGCGTCATTACATATTTTCCATTTATTTTTTCAGGAAACAGTGCCGCGTTTTTGTCAACAATATTTGGCGGAGAAATTAGCTTCGGTAAACTCCAGTTCCAATTTTTATTTCTAAAGTCGTCTTCAGATATTGAGGATAAAGCAGCCCTAGGAGCATTTGCGCCATTGTAGGCTACATACGTGAGATAAAATCTCTTATCGTCTTTTATATGAGTAATTCTTGGATCCTCACAGCCGCCGTATCCTCCTCCAGACATGAACCATCTTTTGGGTGATCCACCGGGAGTTTCAAAGGATCTTCTGGGAACATAAATAGGCTTATCCGATAGATAATCTACGTCATATCCGTTTGAGCTTGTAGCATGTCCCAGAACCGATGTATTTTGCTTGCCCATTGCTCTATAGATAAAATGAACATTTTCTCCGTCAGCAACAGCAGCCGGATTAAATGTAGCATCCGACTGCCATGCATGGCGCAGCACCGGAGCTATAATTGGATTTTTATCATGTTTTGTTAATCTTGGTTTTGTTCTCCCCGAAAGAAAACTGAACGCGTCTTCAAATTTTCCAAACGAAACCGCGTACGCATTTTTACCTCGAACACCAAAATAGAAGAAGAGATTGTCTTTAAGCTCCGCTATTCCTAGAGGATATAATTCTCCGTCTGTTGCTTCCAGCTGTTGAGTGCAAATCGGTTTTGTAGATCTGGCTATAAGTTTTTCAGGGCTATTTTTATCAAATAAGGCTACTCCTATAGAATATATCAGTCCGTCCCTATAAAACTCTTTTACATAATAAAACAAAAGAATACCCTCAGGAGTATTAAATACATTCCCAACAGTTAAAGGGTAACGGTCGAAGCAGCTATTCTGAGGAGAGAGCACTTTTGCATGTGATTCCCACGATTTAAGGTCACTGGAATAGGCGATGTGAATATCTTTATCGCCATAATACATTACATATCGGTTATTAATTTTAAAATCCGGAGTTATCGCCGCGGTTTCATTGGCAGGTTCAGCGCCTTCTATTAATTCCCAGTTTATAAGGTTTTTTGAACGTGCCAGTTTTGAAACGCTGTTTGCTTCGGGAAGCGTTTTGTATAAAAGAATAAATTCTTTACCAATTTTCGATATACGAAAGTCTTTTAAAAATAATGTACTTTCGTACTCCCCTTCCCCTTTTTTAATAGAGGGTGTTTTTCGAGCAGATTTAAAGCTGGCGCCGTCGTTACTTTCCGATACAAAAAAGGGGTTACTTGAAGCAGTTAATAGATTACCATATAGAAAAATCTTTTTAGGAGTTGATGCAACCCCTAAGTCGTAAGGAGTAAAATTGGGCAGTACTTTTTTATCCATTTTAAAATACACAAAGAAAACACGATAAGTATCGCGTCCCACTACATTCAATGTATATTATTTGAGGCAAAATTGTCAATAAGCAAAATATCTTTTAGCAGCATGTTTTTGTTTTAAGACCGCTTTATTAACTTTGCATTTTTATATGAAGTGTTATACTTAATTTATGGAATTAACCGCACTCAAAACTACTTATTATACTTTAGGAATAATTTTTATGGCGCTTATTTTAATAGTATTACTAACTTTACTGATTATTTTATTTTATATTAAGCACAAAGTTAGCCTGCTTCAAAAGAATATAGAAGAAAAAATTAGTGATTTAAAAAGGCATCCTCAGGAGGCAGCGCTGGATTTGGGCGCAAGCTTAATTGAAAAACTTGTTAAAAAAGGAAAAAGCGGGAAGAAATAAGTTTATGACGCGTTACGTATGCGAAGGTGAATATAAAGGAGTTTCGGATATTCCTAAAAAATGCGGAACGAAAAGCTGTTCGCGTTACCAAAAAAAGCTTACTGCCTGCAACTGTCAAGACGGCTTGCATAAAAAGCATAATGCAGGTAATAATAATATATGGCTGTAAATAAATCTAAGAGTAAAGAAGTTAAAAAAACTGCAAAGACTGATAGCGTTTCTCTTGAGGAAATAAGCAGGAAGAAAGAAGAGGTTTTAAAAAGAATAGATGCGGAAATTGGAAAGAGCGAGGAGGAGAGTCCCGAAGCAGAAGAAAAGATAGAAGAAGAGAATACGGATGCTGAAATGAGTAAAAAAGAAGATGCTATAGGAGGAGGCTCGGAGGAAAAGAGGGAAAGTTTAGAATCGGAAGAAGTTAAGGAAGAAGAAAAGGAAGAAGAAAAGGAAGCTGTCTCCGCCGAATCAGAGCCGGATACTGTCGGGAAGAGTACGGAAAGCGAACCGGAAAAAGAGGAAGTTGAAAGCAAAAAAGAAGAGGTTAAGGGACCATTTTCAGCAGCCGAGTTTGGAATAACCGATAGAGGAGGAAATAAAAAATTTATAAATGTAATTCTTTTCGCGGCGGTTTTTATTATAGTAGCCTTAGTATCCGCCGGATTTTATTTTTATAACGTAGGCGGAATCTTTAGTCCAAAAACAGATCAGGCTGAAGTGGTTCCGACAGATACGCCAACTCCCACCCCGACTCCAGTCTTTAATAGAGAAGAAATTTCCGTGCAGGTATTAAACGGCAGTGGCGCTGCGGGTGTTGCCGGAGCAGCTGAAAAAGTATTAGAGGATAAGGGATACGCAAATATTGAAATAGGAAATGCAGAGGAATTTGATTATGAGAATGTTACCATTCAGCTAAAAAGTAAATATAGCGAATTTTTTGAAGATATAAAAAAGGATTTGGAGGACAACTACACCGTAAACGATACTTACGAAGAATTGGATGAGGAAAGCGAATTTGATGTAGTTATCATAGTAGGGAAGGTCGTAGCTGATAGCGGAGAGTAAATTTATTCATGTCCCCTAGAAGTAAAAAAACTTTTCATAAAAGAATATACAAGAAATGGCTGTCTCTTCATAAAAGGAAGCAAGAGGAATTACTCACAAAGCATAAAGCTGCCCTAAAACACATAGCAGACAATTCAAAGCAGTACGCAATAGGCGCTGTTGGCGGACTGATGCTTTTAACCGCGCCTCCTAATTTACAAATTGAAAGCGGACAGATAGAGAAGCATTATGAGAAGTTCCATCGACATTTATATCTGGTGGCAGATTTGGAGCCTCTTTTGCCGGAAAACTTCAGGGATCTTACAAGTGATGAAAAAAACTCAATTGCAAAAAAATTAAGCGATTTTTACAAACTAGATATAGAGTACGAAATAGATAGCAAGACGTTGAATAAGGTTTATGGATATATAGGCGCAGAACAGCATTTAATGCGCTTTCCGGGAGACACGGAAGCAACCCATTTTCAGACAAGTGAAGAAGCAGAAAAATTTATGTCGTCGGGTCTTGCGCCCGGAAGGGGAGCATGGGGATATTTTGCAAATTCCAAAGACTCATTAACTCAAAAAGATATTGACAGGGAAAAATACTACATAGCAGTTCAGACATTTTTAGCCCCCGAGTATAATAGTCGAGTTGCAGAATATCGGGATTTTTTTAAATACAGAAAAATGCTGGTTGTAAATCCGCATAATGGCAAGGCGGTCGTGGTTGTAATTGGGGACGCGGGCCCGGCGCAGTGGACAGGAAAACATTTAGGAGGATCTCCTGAGGTAATGAGGCATTTAGAACGTTTTGACGGTAGCATAAGAGGGCCTGTATTATATTTTTTTATAGATGATCCTGAGGATAAAGTGCCATTGGGTCCTATTGAGACAAATTAATTATGTACAATAAATTTTATAGCCATATATTTTCCGTAGAGCCGGTTCATGAAAAATTTGCGTCACTAGAATTAAATGAGTCTGAAAAGAGTGAGCTTTTAGAATTACTCCATTCAAATATCCACTATGCCGTGATAGATGTAGTATTGTCGGAACTGGATGAAGACAGGAAAAAAGAATTCCTTCATATTCTGGTAGTAAAGGGGGACAATGATGCCGCATGGGGTTTTGTAGAAACTAATATAACTGACGCCAAAAACAAACTCTTAAACTCGATAAACCCAATTGTTGAAGAATTCCTGAAAGATTTAGAGGAGTAAACCCCTCACCCACGACCTTACGGTCGGGGCATTTTGATTTTTCGCTTCGCGAGCAAGGAGTTGACCCATGTTCCCCGGCCTCGCTCCGCGAAGCGGGGCGGGCTGACGAACAGGGCATTGGGTGCGGGGTAAATTTTATTTTATTTTCTCACAAATACTATTGCATTAGGAATATTTCTTCCGGGACCCACCCTATATCCTCCGCTCCATAACGCAGTAGACCCTCCGCTATCAAGATTTAAAGCCTCAGATAGTCCCAGCTGTTTTAAAGCGTAGGCAACTTCCGCGACTGTCGCGTTATGGACTACTCCGATATAAATTGTGTTCCCATTAACTCCTACGAAACTTCTTGAGCCCCTGCTCCCCTTTTTAGGGTCTCCGTCTTCTCCGAATGCTATATTTCCGCCTGAGAGAAGAAGCGGCTGATTCGCGATAACTCCATCAACGCCCGTATCCCTTCCCCAATCAAGCGACCTGCCTATAAAACGTGACCATCCCGACCCGAAAACCGCGACAGGAACAGTGCTGTACACATTATTGTCCGAGTTAAAATAGGTTTTATTTTTGTTCATGAGAAGCGTATCAAAAGTATTTGTTTTTCCCTGGCATGAGGGATAAGACGCGGGACAAAAATATGAACCGTTAACACCCGCAAATCCGCCGCTTCTTGAAACATAATCTGCAAGGGGCAAAACGGGACACTCATTTGAACAATCGGAATCAGACGCAGTATCGACGATAACTCTTGTTGAATTGAGATCACTTGAAACTATATCTACAAGAAAAGACCCAATTTCAGTTGATACCTGCTGTCTGCTATATCCTGAAGATGGAGGAGTGTTGTTTTCGGCTACATTTGCAGGAATGGAAAAGGTAGAAGATGTTTTTTCATCTTGCGTTTCCAGCTCCTCAGAAAGTTCTTTTATTACAGCCGAGGCGGATGAGAAATTTCGTTCGGAAAGCAGGCTCAAGGCTTCTGCAAATAGTTCGTCAGCCTTATCCGTGTTGCCGCCTTTGTCTTTTACGTTAATTAATTCCTCGTATTTTATAACTGCTTCCTGATACGTTTTTTCGATATTCTCTATTTCCTCCTGTAATTTTTCATTTTTAACAAACTGATCCTCAGATTTTATTTCTACAAGCTCGTTATCTATTTTTTTAATTTTTTCTTGCAGCTCAATGTTTTTATTCGCGAGTTCTTGATTCTGATTTTGAATTCTGGCGTATGCAAAAATTGATACCAGAATTAAGATCCCGGCAATAATAAAGACAGGGATATTCTTCTTTATTATTATAAAAGCAGAATATAATTTTGTAGGAATTCTAATATTTGGGTGTTTAAGATTCACTCTCGCGCTTTTTAATAGTTTTTATTTTATCCCTAACTGCCCTATCTACGTCTACCCTTGCGGCGTCAGCAAGCTGCATAGTAGTAAGAATTACGTCTGCAAACTCCTGATAGATATTTGTCTTATCAAACTTATCAAGCTTTGACTGCCTTTGAAGCTGAAGAATGCTTAAAATATCATTGCACAACTCTCCTACCTCCTCATTCAGCTTTACTGTTTTTGCCAAAATTTCCTGCTCGCGCGCTGTTGTAAGTTTCATCTTGGGCTTTGTTAAATCGGAAAGCTCCCTTAATTCTTTTTGAAGTGTATTAAAATCCATAAGCTAATTATAGCAGATCGCATAATTTATTGACTAAATGGTTATAGTTACTGATAATAGATAATGTGATGAAGGAAGACAAAAGGTTAAAACAGAAATCTGCTGATGAAGAGGCAGAAACTCGCTGGAGCCTAAAAAGGATTGCAATATTTCTTTCAATAGTTGGTGTTATATTATTCGCACTTTTTTATGTTTTTGAGCAAAAAACAGGAAACGTGCTGGGAGAAAAGGATTTAACCAGTAGCACAGATCGGCCTCAGATAAGCCTTCCTAATAGAGAGAACATAGAAGACATCTTAGAAACTGCCCAAGATAGTATTTCAAAAATCGATACAAATGATATAGTGTCATCGCAGCCGCAAATTGACAACGCAATCAACGAATTAAAAAAACTGACTCAGGAGGATAATATTAAAAAGTCTATTTGCGCAACAATTTGCTCAGAGTGATTTTGTAAATGAAATTCGCTGAAAAAATAAAATCCATTCTGGATTCCGGTTCTATAACAGATAATTTGGAAGTTGATTCAAGAGGACGGATTTAAAGAGTATCCGTTAGGCAATTTGCGGTGGTTACTCAAGCGAGCTGTTATATCTTGCTTTTATACGATAATCACCATTAAGATTATTCTATATAATATGCTAGATTCAGAAAAGCTTAGCGACAGAAAGATCATAAACGAGATTCACTCCTCTTCCTCCACGAGGTTATATTTTTTCAAAAGTATCGACCGCGCGCGCCAAGGATACATATTGCTTCGTTTGTCGACAAGAATCCAAAAAGATATATTGGATAAGCTATCCGATGACGATGTAATTAATTTACTAAACCCCCTAGACCCGGATAAAGCGGCAGACATTCTTCAGGTATTGAAAGAACCACGGGCAAAGCGCATAACCGAAGCACTCAGTGAAGAGATTAAAGAAAAAGTTCAATTTTTGCTTAAATTTAATCCCAAGGCGGCCGCGGGATTAATGAACCTTAACTACATCATCTTCACAAAAGAAACAAAAATAGACAAGATTTTAGATGAAATAATTGATTATGAGCAAAAAACAAGCAAATTCCCGACGATTCTTATTATTGAAAATAATAAATTGATAGGAGAGCTGCCCGGGTCGAGGTTGGCGCTTTATAAATCTAATGAAATACAGGATAGGCATATTAGGAAAATTCCAGCTATCAGGTACAATAGCGAGGTAAAAAGGGTTATAAATTCATTTATCAGACACCCGCACAACAAAATTGTAGTTATGGATGATGACGATAGCGTATTGGGAATAATTCACTCAAGCGACATTTTAAAACTAATGGACAAACACGCTATGCGTGACCTATATGGGTTTGCAGGAGTCGATACTGAGGAAAGCGCTCTCGATTCTGCAATAACAAAAGTAAGGTTTCGTTATAAGTGGCTAATTTTAAATCTTGGTACAGCATTCTTAGCTGCGTCAGTAGTAGGGTTATTTGAAGGGACAATATCAAAATTTACGCTCCTGGCAGTTTATATGCCTATTGTGGCCGGCATGGGCGGAAATGCGGGAACCCAGTCGCTGGCTGTAGCTGTTAGAGGATTAGTCCTAAAAGAAGTTTCATTAAAAACCGGGCAAAGACTTATTCTAAACGAGATGTTTGGTGGTGCTATAAATGGTTTTATAAATGGTGTAATAGTAGCCCTTATAGCAATATTTATAAATAGAAGTCCGCTTTTAGGGGTTATTCTTGCCGTAGCAATGGTGACAAATCTTATCGTCGCAGGATTTTTTGGAGCTTTTGTCCCGATGTTTATGAAGGCAATAGGCAAAGATCCTGCTTCTTCCGCGACCATATTTATAACAACAGCGACTGATGTAATAGGATTCTTTGTCTTTTTGGGACTTGCCAGTTTGATTCTCTAACCTCTTCACACAAAATTTCTATTCTGATACAATTGCTTTTACTATGGACGACTTAAATGAAAGAGCAAAACTACTTTTAAAAAAGCTTAATATTGATGAAAAAAAGAGACGAGTTAAAGAAATAGAGGCGTTATCTACGGATCCAACTTTTTGGAAAGACAATATCCGCGCAGCAAGCTTTATGAAGGAAATGGGCCTTATGCAGAAAGAGATAGATTTGGCAGAAGAAATAGAGAAAAAACTTGAAAGCGGAAAAACAGAAGGACTCGAGGAAATGTTAAGAGAAATAGAAATTAACGTTTATCTTTCCGGAAAATATGATAAAGGAAATGCTATAATTTCAATTCACGCAGGTCAGGGAGGAGTTGACGCGATGGATTGGGCGCAGATGCTTTCCCGCATGTATCAAAGATATTTTGAGAGAAAAGGATTTAAGTTTGAGATAATTGATGAAAATAGAGGAGAAGAAGCAGGCATTAAAAACATAACATTTCTTGTAGAAGGAGACTATGTTTACGGATACTTAAAAGAAGAAACAGGGACGCATAGGTTTGTAAGGCTTTCACCATTTAACTCTGATAACCTTAGGCATACGTCTTTTGCTTTGGTAGAAGTCTTGCCTTATGTGGAGGAGGACAGTGACGTTAAGATTAAAGAGGATGATTTAGAGTGGGAATTTTATAGGGCTTCATCTCATGGCGGACAGAATGTACAGAAAGTATCAAGCGCAGTGAGGCTGAAGCACAAGCCTACGGGAATAGTAGTTACCTGTCAAACTGAAAGATATCAGGCGCAAAACAGAGAATACGCTTTAAAGCTTCTTAGGGCAAGATTGGCTTCCATGGAAGAGGAAAAGAAACGTGAAGAGGAAAGGAAACAAAAAGGCGAATACAAGCCTGCTTCTTGGGGCAATCAGATAAGAAATTACGTACTTCACCCTTATAAGCAGGTTAAAGATACCAGGACTAAGGTCGAGGTTTCGGATGTTGAGTCCGTTTTAGACGGAGATATAGATATGTTTATAGAAGCCAGCCTTAAAAATAAAGATAAATTCTTGTAAAAAATATTAAGATATGCTTTACTGTAATCTATGGAAAAGAAGCCTGCCATGGAAGTAGAGGATGAGAAAATCATGCATTCCCTTGAAGTCAAAAAGGAGGGAAAATTTGGAAAGTCTACAAATATAATTTCTGTTCTTTTAGTTCTTGCTTTAGGTATAGGAAGCGGTTTTTTACTGTCACAAATTACAATAGCAACCGGAACCGTTGATAAAAAGGTTGCGGTAAAAGAATTAACCGGCGATGATGAGATAAAAAAGGGGCTTGTTATCGGCGTAAATGACTCTAAGCAGTTTCCGGATGAAGCTGAAGGGAAGCTGGTTGAGGGGGGAATTGACGGAGAAGGAACGCATCATTTAGAACGCCCGGGAGGAGACTCCCAAAATGTTTATCTTACGTCATCAATCGTTGATTTGAATAAATTTGTAGGGCATAAAGTAAAAGTTGATGGAAAAACATTTGACGCTGAAAAGGCCGGCTGGCTGATGGACGTTGGTCAGCTTGAAGTGCTAGAATAGGAATTGATTCAGTTTTTTTGCAGGAATTTATTTTAGTTAAAATGCTTATAAATAATGATACGATTTCAAAACGTTTCCAAAATTTACTACAATACTAAGGCCATTGATAACATAAGTTTTGATATAAAGCAGGGCAGTTTTGTGCTTTTGGTCGGACCCACCGGTTCTGGCAAGACTACTATTTTCCGCTTAATAATTCGGGACCTTGAACCAACAGAAGGAGATATTCAAATTGGCGAGATTGATGTAGACAAGCTCCCAAAATCTAAAATTAGACATTTAAGACGCAAGGTTGGAGTGGTATTTCAGGATTTAAAACTTTTATTCGACAGAACAGTTCTAGAAAATGTTATGCTTCCTCTGGAAGTGTCCGGTGTTTCTGAAAAAGAAGCACGCGCACGAGCGGAAGAAGTTCTTGAAGACGTAGGATTGACCGATAAAATTGAGCTTTTCCCTCTGCAATTATCAGGAGGAGAAAGGCAAAGAGTAGCGATAGCAAGAGCTCTCGTTTTTAATCCCGACGTAATTTTAGCTGACGAGCCGATGGGAAATTTAGATTTAGAAACGTCACTTCAGATCCTCGATTTACTGGAAGCAATTAATAGAAAAGGAACTACTATTTTTATGGCGACGCACAACGAGCATATTATAGATAGGGCCCACTATAGAATTATGACTTTACGTGAAGGAGTATTGAAATCAGAAAAAAAGGTCTTAAAAACAAATTCTAAAACAGAAGAGGAAAAAAAGGATGATAAGAAAAAGGAAAATCAAGAAGAATTAAATGAAGGTAAGAAAAAAATAAAACTAGAATCTTTAAAGCAGAAAAAATAATACATGATACACATAAAAACAGTCGCAAAATACATCAGGCGCTCTCCATATCAGGCAATCGCCGCGACTTTAATTATGAGTCTTACTTTTCTTACGATTTCTGTTTTTGCTCTTATTACTATATTGTCCGTAAGACTTATCGACTACTTTGAATCCAGGCCGCAAATAAGTGTATTTTTTGAGCCGGGAACCCCGCAGGAGAAAATTGAGGCGGCGCGTAAAACGCTGGAGTCAACAGGTAAAACCTCATCTATAAAATTTATTTCTCAGGAAGAAGCTTTGGCAATCTATCGCGAGTTCAACAAGGACGAACCGCTTCTTGTGGAGTTGGTATCAGCCGATATACTTCCCCCATCTCTTGATGTTAAGGCAGAAGTCGTAACCGACTTACCCGCTCTTGCTGACCTTGCGCAAAAATCTGAAGGGGTCGATAGGGTTATATTTCAAAAAGACATCGTTGATACCTTAAGCCAATGGACAAATGCGTTCAGGCAAATTGGAGTAGCGATAATTGCGGTCCTTCTTATCGTTTCAATTTTTGTGATTTTAACTATAATCGGAATCAAAATTACCATAAGGCGAGGAGAGATAGAAATAATGAAGCTAATTGGTGCTTCCGACTGGTTTATAAGAATGCCTTTTATTCTGGAAGGGATATTCTATTCGGTATTCGGAGCATTTATAGGCTGGAGCGTTTCCTATATCGCTCTTTTAATTTTCGCATCGTCCGGTCTTCAGTCTTTTTTTAGCGGGGTTCCGATATTTCCCATAGAACCGATATATATGATTGCAGTTTTAGGTATAGAGCTATTTGCCGCAATACTCCTTGGTGCGTTTGCAAGTTTTCTTGCGGTATTCCGCTACCTGAAATAGCTTATGCGCTTACTTAAGAATACAGCGTTTCATTTAGTTCTGGCGCTTTTTTTCATGGCTTTTCTTGCCTTTAGAATCTCCGCTCAGGAAAATCACGAGCATGAACACGACGAAGAATTCGATACAGCTTTAGAAGTTATAATAGGTAGAGGCGGCGAGGAAAATATCTGCACCAGTGTTCCCGAGTGCGCCGAGGAGAAGCTGGATTGTTCTAAATGCATAAACTTCTTAACAGACAAAAAAAACGAAGCTACTACTAAAGCAAAAACTCTTTCTTCAGAAATAGCTGTAATGGATAGGCAGATAAATCTGACGGAGGCAAGAATTGCGGCAACAGAACAGCAGATACAGTATCTTCAAGACGATATTGATATTACTGAGGATAAAATCAGTAACCTTGAGATTGATATTGAGGATGTGTCAAGAGCGCTTCTAAACAGGGCAAAGGCAGCATATAAGTACGGGAATGTAGAACCATGGCAGGTTTTTTTAACTTCCGGCTCAATTGACAATTTCTTTACAAGACTAAAGTATCTTAAAATAGTTCAAATTTATGACCAAAAAAATATTCTCGCTGCTGAACAATCACGTGTTAACTACAGTAATCAGCAGAATATTCTTACAGATAAGCAAGATGAGGCAAAGGCTTTGTCCGCTCAGCTTGAAGCATATAACAGCCAGCTCGAGCAGGAAAAGGGAAATAAAAACGCGCTTTTGGAAGTTACCAAAAATGATGAGTCGAGATACCAGAAGTTAATTGCACAAGTTCAAGCAGAGCGCGCAATCGTCTTCGGAGGAGGTAAAGATGTTTTCATGCGTGAAGTTAATCAAGGGGATTCGATTGGCGCCATTGCTTCTTGGGGTGTTAGTCCAGGGTGTTCAACGGGGGCGCATTTACACTTTGAAGTGGGCAAAAACGGCTCTCTTCAGGATCCGAACAGTTATTTATCATCAACGTCAATTCAGTACGCGCAAAATTATAATTTTGATATTTACAGAAGTATTAATCCTCAAGGAGATTTACCCTGGCCGCTAAATTCGCCAATTCAAATAAACCAAGGTTTTGGTGCACAACCCAACAGTTCATTTTACGGTCCCTCCGGCCATACGGGCATAGACATGGCAAGCCCATCTTTAACGGTTAAATCAGTTAAAAACGGAAAGCTTTATGGCGGATCTTATCAGTGTAAATCTGGACCCCTTTACTATGCTAAAGTCGAGCACGAGGATGGACTTGTTACTTGGTATCTCCACATGATTCCCGACTAAACTGGTTTCTTCAAAAAACTTCTAATATAGATTGATTATTTTGCTTAAATGAGGAAGTCAATAGTATTGGATAGTATTGATATAATGGATAGTATTGATATAAGTAAACACAACAAAGTTATTTATTGCAGTAAACTAGAATACGATAATAATTAATAGTAAAAAAACAGATATTATCTTTTAACAGCTTTTCGTTTAAAGCCGGTATATACTTTCTTTTTAATAATTTTTTTAGATGCGCCTGCCAATCTAATGCTCCTTTTCTTATAAACCTTTTCAACCTTTCTATTTCTCTTTTCTAACAAGCTAAATCCTTTGTCGTGTGCTTCAAGACTTCTCGCAACTGTCATTACTGTATTGCTTCCGACCTTGAGTAAACGAATAGTTTCTTCAACCGTTAAACCAGATTTTAAAAACTCTGCGATTAGAATCCTTCTTCCAATTCTTAGTTTTTCGTCATTAGTTAATATCGCATTAATTATTTCTTCAACGTCCACACCGTTATCTGCCGCCAAAAATGCATCCTTCAATCTATTAATGGCATCGTAAATTTCGTTGTCCTTCAGGAAGTGGTAGCGTTTCATAGTGTTTACTACTAAATTAATATTACCACATATTCGTATTCTAGTTTACGAAAATATTTTATTTATTATAATTGGTTTTATTTAATCAGATAACCTAGATGGTACTTGATGTTAAAAGATTAGAAAAGTAAGATGTCAGTATTGGCAAGCTTTAATTTTTTTTGCTAGACTCAAAATAAATGTTTATTCAAATACTGAAAAGAATCTCCCTAATTTTATTACTTATTTTATTCCTTACCTTTTCATCTCCATCTTTCGCAGTGTCTATTCTTGACGTTGTCATTAGTGAAGTAGCATGGTCAGGCACAACTGCAAATACAAATCATGAGTGGATAGAGCTTTATAATAATACGAGTGAGGCCATTGATATTACCGGATGGACTCTTAAAGCTATTGATGGTACACCCAACATAAGTCTTTCTGGAATAATATCAGCAAAGAGTTATTTCCTTCTTGAGCGGACAAGCGGAGATGCTACTAGTGTTGCAGAGGATCAAATTTATTCAGGCGCGCTGATTGATTCTGGAGAATCTTTAGAATTGAGAAGTAACGATGGGGCTTTGGTGGATACGGCAAGTATCAATGGGGGTGCTTGGCCAGCAGGAACTGGTGGAACTGGAATTCCAGTACGCGCCTCAATGGAAAGATTAAATTTACAGGAAAAAGATAGCGATAGTAACTGGGTAACAAACGATGGTGTGACAAGAAATGGTCTTGATGCAAATGGCAACCCTATAAATGGCACTCCCAAGAGTCAAAATAGTCAAGGTTTTGTTCCTCCGACTCCGACTCCAACAGAGGCGCCTACGCCGACTAAAACACCTACTTCTACTAAGGCTCCAACATCTACAAAATCTCCAACAGCGACAAAAGAGCCGACTTCTACTGAAAAATTGAAAAAAAGTCCAACACCAAAGCGAGAATCGACTTCAAACTCTACTCCATCTAAAAATACGGCTACTTCTTCAAAGGGAACTGTAGCTGGAGCGAGCGAGGAAAAAGTTGAAAGTGAAAATGGTGAGGAGGGAAATGATAAAAAAACACCAGCCTACGCGTATTCTTTAACAACAGGGCTCGGCATGCTTGCTCTTGCCTGTGGTATACTTCTCTACAAAAAATACAAGGCAAAAAATGAAGAGGATGATATATAAATCCCAATCTGAAAAAGATACAAATAATTTAGCAAAAGAAATAATTGATGACTATCTAAACGGCTATCGCATAGTGTGCCTATATGGTAATTTGGGCACGGGGAAAACTACATTTGTAAAAGAGTTTGCAAAATTACTGGGCGTTAAAGCGAGAATAATCTCGCCGACTTTCGTTCTAGTACGAAAACACAAGACTTTAAACGGAAGAAATTTTTACCATATCGACGCATATAGAATTTCTGATTTAGAGAGAAGAGACAGCGAGGCAATAAATGAGATTTTGGAAGAAAAGAATGCGATAATAATTATAGAATGGGCGGAGAGAATAAAAAACATTCTTCCTAAAAAAAGGATTGATATAACTTTTAATTATTTAGAAAAAAGGGATGAAAGAGAAATTACAATTATTAAAAGATAATGACAAGGAAAAAATTGTTAAATATTTGTCAGAAGGAAAAATAGGACTTATTCCTACGGATACTCTTTACGGAATATGCTCTAGAATGGATAGAGAATCTTCCGTTAAAAGAATTTATGATTTGAAGAGCAGAGATAGAGATAAACCCCTTATAATTCTTGCGGACAGCTTTGAGACAGCGCTCAATTATATTGAATATATTCCCGAAGGCGTAAGAGCGCTTCTTGATAATTACTGGCCGGGAGCGCTTACCGTTACATTTAAGGCAAATATGGAAAATGTTCCTTCTTATGTTCGCGCAAAAGGTCTAACAGTTGCAATAAGGGTGTCTGACAATTATGAGCTTAGAAACATAATAAAAAAGCTGGGAGTTCCAATAGTTGCGCCGTCTGCAAATTTTCAGGGAAAGAATCCCCCGGATAGCCTTAGTAAGGTTGATGAAAAAATTGTTGACATAGTTGACTTTATAGTAGAAGGTGAGTGTAAAATGAAAATTGCGTCGACTATTATCGACTGTTCAACCGGAAAGTGCTCAATGGTGAGGCAAGGTGCAGTAAAAATTCAGGATCTAGAATTATGAACTTAAAAGCATGAACATTTTGAGAATTGACACATCGGATAATTTAAAGACAATAGTTGAAGTGGAAATATACGGTGAAAAATTTAAACTGGTGGAAAAGAGGAAAAGTCCAAGTGGGCAAAAGGTTTTAGATCTTATTGAAAAACTGCTTAAAAAGCAGGATTTGAAATTAAATGATTTAAGTTCTATTGAGGTCAATACCGGCCCCGGATCCTATACGGGTATAAGAGTGGGAGTTGCAATAGCAAACGCTCTTTCCTTTTCTTTGGGGATTCCTGTTAATAAAAAGAAATTATCTGAAATAGCTGTTCCAGAATATTAAATTTTAATTTATGTTCAAATTAATTTATCATTTTTTTGTCCCTCATAAAGGAAATAATCATCGTTCAAAAATTATACACAATTCTTCACTTTTTGCACTAATTTTATTAATTCTATTTACTTCGTGGTTTTCAATTCTTATAAATAAAACCCATCCTGAAATTTTAGGAATATCGTATTCCATATCAGACCAGGAATTACTTAGGCTTGTAAATGAAGAAAGAATAAAAAATGGCAGTAGTCCCTTGCGAATGAATAACAAATTAATAAATGCCGCAAACAACAAGGCTAACCATATGTTTTCAAATAATTATTGGGCACACTTCGCGCCTGATAATACCACGCCTTGGGAATTTATAACTAAAAGCAATTACGACTATGTATATGCAGGGGAAAATTTGGCAAAAGGATTTGTCAACGCGCGCGACGTAGTAGAGGCATGGATGAATTCTCCGGCCCATAAAGATAACATTTTATCCAGACAGTACGAGGACATAGGCTTTGCTATAGTTGAGGGAAATTTGCAGGGAGAAGATACGGTTCTTGTTGTTGAGATATTTGGAAAAGAGAAGAATCAATTCCTCGCAAAAGTAGAAGATGAAAATTTTCTAATAGCTTCCAGTAATTCAGCAGTAGGTTTGGAGCAGGCGATAGATATAAACCAAACAGCAGAAGTTCCTCTTCTTGGCGAATCGAACATAAGTAACACTGTAAAGGGCGGTGCTATTCAAGAAACACTTATTTCGTCAAAACCCTCTATAGATATATTTATTAGTTCAAAAACCTTTTCCTTCTTAATACTGTCAGTTCTTCTAATCGCACTCATATTGGATTACACAATAATCCTGAAGAAAAGAATTCCGCGAATAGTTGGTAATAATATAGACCACATTATCCTAATATCGATTTTTATTGTTTTTATTTTCGTGCATAATATAGGAGTAATTCTTTAATAATGAAAATTATTACAAAACATACGGGTCTTTATATAATAGAAATTTCTATTTTAGCGGTTGGTTTTGTATTGCTTCTCAACTCTTCTTATCCGTTTATAAATCAATTTATAGTTTTGATTTTTATGCTTGGATTTTATACTGCTCTTGGGGTATTTCGCCACCGCATGGATCACGACATCCATTTAAAAGTTGTGTTAGAATACATATTTATATCATTGATTATTGCCCTATTATTTTTGATAATAAACATAGGAAGAATATAAATTATGAAAGGCGTGATATTAGCAGGAGGGTTAGGAACAAGGCTCCATCCATTAACTTACGTTACAAACAAACATTTGCTGCCGGTTTATGACAAGCCTATGATTTTTTATCCAATACAAACGCTTGTAAACGCAGGTATTGACGATATACTCATTGTAACTTCCGGTCCTCACGTTGGACATTTTTTGGGCGTTTTGAAAAACGGTAAAGAATTAGGCGTTAAACATATAGAATATGCTTATCAGGAAAAACCCGATGGAGGGATTGCAGACGCGTTGTCACTTGCTAAAGATTTTGCAGATAACGAGCCTGTGGCGGTAATTCTTGGAGACAATACTACAGACGCAGACATATCAGAAGCAATAAATAATTTTTCAGACGGAGCTGTAATTTTCTTGAAGAAGGTTGACAATCCAACACGATTTGGAGTTCCGGAATTTGACAACAATGATCCTGATAAAATTACACGAATAATTGAGAAACCAAAGGATCCCCCAAGTGACTACGCAGTATCAGGATTATATATTTATGATAATAAAGTTTTTGATTATATAGAAAAACTTAATCCTTCAGACAGGGGAGAATTGGAGATAACTGATGTGAACAATTTTTATATAGAAGATGGAAAATTAAGATGGGCTGAATTAAATGGATTTTGGACAGACGCCGGAACATTTGAAAGTCTATACAAAGCAAGTGAATATTGGGCGAAAAAATATAAATAATCATGAGTATTGCTAAGCTAGAGGAAGCAAAAAAGGTTATCACCCGTGACCACTCCGGAAAGGAGAACGGTTTCTTAATGGAACTTTTTAAAAGCTATGACGGGAAAAAGACGGAGGCATATCTTACTGCCGCAAAGCCCGGCGCTTTTAAAGGCTATCATCTTCATAGAGTAAGGGCAGCGCGCTACGTCTGCGTTAAAGGCAAAATGAAAATCACTTTGTATATTCCAGGAAAACCTGAGGACAAAGAAGAATATATTTTGGATGCGAATAATTCTCAAAGGTTAATTATTCCAAAAGAAGTTGCGACTGGGCTTGAGAACATTGGAAATGAGGAAGGATGGCTTATAAATTACCCTGATCCACCATACGACCCGGAACTCACGGATGAACAGGTAGAATATACGGAGGAAGAACTTCTAAAGGGAGTTGTAAAATAGATAAATTCTCATTAAATTTTTTATGAAACTATTAGTTACAGGCGGCGCGGGATTCATCCCGCACCAAATTAAACCTTATATTTTATAAATAAAAATGGACAGTCGAACGAAAACAGATTCCATTAAAAAATTGCTGATAACTGGCGGCGCGGGATTTATGGGATCTAATTTTATCCATTATATCCTGGAAAAATATCCGGATTATGAAATTATTAATCTCGATAAATTAACTTACGCCGGAAATCTAGAAAATTTAAAAGACGTAGAAGATAACACCCGTTATAGATTTGTAAAAGGAGATATTGCGGATCCAAATATTGTAAACGAGTTAGTTAATGAAGCTGATGTAGTAATAAATTATGCCGCAGAGACTCATGTAGATAGGTCAATACTTGCTCCCCGTGAATTTGCTGAAACCGATGTTTTAGGAACATTAACAATTTTAAATGCTATTCGTGAGCAGGGAAATAAGACAAAATTGATTCAGATTTCAACAGATGAAGTTTTCGGATCTATTCCGAGTGGAAAGTTTACAGAAGAAAGTCCGTTTATGCCAAATAGCCCTTACGCGGCGTCAAAAGCCGGAGGAGATTTGATGTGTAGAGCTTTCTGGATAACTTATAAAACACCGCTTATAGTTACTCATTCGTGCAATTTTTACGGCCCCTATCACTATCCGGAAAAATTAATTCCGCTTGCCATAACAAATCTTTTGGAAGGCAAAAAAGTTCCTATTTATGGAGACGGTAGGCAAGTAAGGGAATGGATATATACACAGGACCATTGCACTGCGATTGATATGATTCTTCATAAAGGCGAGATTGGGGAAATCTACAACATTGGGACGGAAGACGAAAGAGAAAATATTGAAACTGTAAAATTGATATTAAATTATTTAGGTATTGACGAAAGCTATATGGAATATGTAAAAGACAGGCCGGGGCATGATAGAAGATATAGCTTGGATACTTCAAAGATAAGACGGGAGTTAGGATGGGAACCAAAAGTTAGTTTTGAGGATGGAATAAAAATAACAGTCGACTGGTTTAAAAATAACAAGGAATGGTGGAAAAAAGTTAAAAGCGGAGAGTACCAGAAATATTATGAAGAGCAGTATGGAAGGAGTTAAGCCTAAGATTCTAGTTACCGGCGGTAGGGGATTAGTTGGATCGAGAGTTATAGAACTTCTGTCATCTTCTTATGAATTCTTATCATTAGCGCGAAGAGACGGTTTTGACGTTACAGCTCCTGAAAGCTTTTCTAAATTTTCAAATCAAGATGCAAAAGTTCTAATCCATTTTGCCGCGAAAACTGATGTAGATGGATGTGAGAGCGAAAAAGATTTGGGTAAAAATAGTGAGGCTTGGCAGATAAACGTAGAAGGCACTAGAAACACTGCTAATTTTTGTTTGAAAAACAATATAAAAATTATTCTAATCTCAACAGATTTTGTCTTTGATGGAAAAAAGAGCGAGGGCGAAGGATATACGGAGGAAGACATCCCAAGTCCCGTAAATTGGTACTCCAAAACGAAATTTGAAGCTGAAAAAGTAGTTAAAGAGGCAGGATTAGACCACATTATATTAAGAACCGCCTATCCTTATAGAAAAGAATTTGCTCAAAAAAAGGATTTTGTAAGAATTATTCTTGAAAGGCTCCAGCAGGGAATGGAAGTAAAAGCGATAACAAACCACATTATGTGCCCTACTTTTATTGATGATTTAGCTCCGGTAATTAATAAATTAATAAGCATTGATGCTAGGGGCATATATCACGCTGTAGGAAGCTCTCCGGTTTCCCCGCATGATGCTGCCGCCAAAATTGCTGAAGTCTATAATCTGGATAAAAACCTTATAAAACCCATTAGCCGAGAGGAATATTTTTCCGGCAAAGCAGAGCGTCCTTTTAATCTTTATCTTAAAAATGATAAAATAAACAGTCTCGACCTCTCAATGAGCAGTCTTGAGGAAGGACTTGAGGAAATTAAAAAATGACAATTACATTTATAGGACATGGTTACGTAGGGTTGGTTACCGCCACTATATTTGCGGATCTGGGTAATACGGTTCACGTTATCGGGCACACAAAGGAAAAGATAGAAAATCTTAAAAAAGGGATAATCCCGATATATGAGCCCGGGCTTGAAGAAATGGTTAGAAGGAATGTTGAGAGAAAACGCCTTTTATTCTCTCTTAACTACGAGCCCGCAATTTCTGATTCAGACATAGTTTTTCTTGCGGTAGGAACGCCGCCCAAGGAAAATGGACAAGCAGATTTATCGGCAGTTTTTGAAGTTGCTGAAAACTTAGGGAAATATCTTCATGGATATACTGTTATAGCGACTAAAAGTACTGTACCAGTTAAAACAAACCAGAAAATAAGGGAAATCATTGAGAGAGCAAAACCCGCGGGAACGGAATTTGACGTCGCGTCGGTTCCCGAGTTTTTAAGAGAAGGTTCTGCGATAAGCGACACGCTTTATCCAGATAGAATAGTTATAGGTTCTGAAAGCAAAAGAGCACAGGAGTTACTAATTGAGCTTCATAAGCCTATTCCGGGGAAGATAATAATTACAAATCTGGAAACTGCCGAGATGATAAAGTATGCTTCAAATTCCTTCCTCGCAACAAAAATTTCATTTGCAAACGCCATAGCAAATCTATCAGAGCTGACAGGAGCAGACGCTCTGCAGGTTTTGTATGGAATGGGTATTGATAAGCGCATAGGAGGAATGTTTTTACAACCCGGTCCCGGGTATGGAGGGAGCTGTTTTCCTAAGGACGTAGATGCTCTTATAAATATAGCCGATGAGTATAATTATGATTTTGAATTATTAAAGATTGTGCGGGAGATAAATCAGGATGCAAGAGATAGAATAGTACAAAAGGCTGAGAAGATGCTTGGTGATATAGAAGGAAAGCGGATTGGTATCTTGGGACTTGCTTTTAAGCCAAATACAGATGACATGAGGTTTGCTCCATCAGTTGATATTATAAATAATCTTCAGAAAAAGGGCGCAAAAATAAAAGCCTATGACCCCGTATCGATGAAAAATGCTAAAATTATTCTTAATGGCGTTGAGTTTTGTGACGACAGTTATGAGGTAGCAAAAGATAGCGATCTTCTAATAGTTGTTACTGATTGGAATGAATTTAAAGAACTCGATTTCAAAAAAATTGCAGAGTTAATGAAAAGCCAGAAAATAATTGATACTCGAAATATTTACGATCCCGCGACTATTATAAATTTAGGCTTCGAGTATCTTGGCGTAGGAAGATAAGACTAAATGGCAAAGATTTTTATTACAGGCATAAATGGTTTTGTAGGGAGCCATCTTCTCAAAGAATATAAAGATGACGAAGTTTTTGGGCTGGTAAAAAGCGGAACAGACGACAGCGGTCTAGGAGAAGATGTCACTACTTTTAGAGGCGATATCTTAGACCAAGAGGGAATGAAAAAAATTATAGGTGATATTAGACCCGATATTGTCTTCCATCTCGCAGCCTTAACTTCTCCCGCAGAAAGCCTTAAAAATCCAACTGACACGATAAACAACAATATTCAAGGGCAAATAAATATTTTAGAAGCGTTAAGACAAAACACGCTTTTTGGTACCAAGAATTTAGTAGTGTCGTCAGCAGAAGTTTATGGAGACGTTAGCGAAAAAGACTTACCGATCTCGGAAGAAACTATGCTGCTTCCTAACACTCCCTATGCGGTTTCAAAAGTCGCTCAGGATTTTTTAGGCTACCAGTATTTTATTGCCTATGGAATAAAGTCAATTCGCGTAAGACCATTTAACCATATCGGTCCGGGCCAGGCTCCTGTTTTTGTGGTATCAACGTTCGCAAAACAAATTGCTCTTATAGAAAAAGGGAGGCAGGAGAAAAAAATTAAAGTCGGTAATTTAGAAACGAAAAGGGATTTTACAGATGTAAGAGACGTGGTTAGAGCATACAGGCTTCTTATGGAAAAAGGGAAAGAGGGAGATGTTTACAACATCGGATCAGGTATTTCATATAAAATATCAGACGTGCTTGACGCTCTTCTTTCTTTTTCGACTGAGCATATAGAAATTGAACGGGACGAAGAGCTCATCCGCCAAACAGATATTAAGGAACTGCGCTGTGATATATCAAAAATCCATAATCTAACGGGATGGTCGCCTGAGATAAAATTAGAGCAATCTTTAAGAGACACTTTAGATTACTGGAGAAATAATGTTTAGAAGTTAAGGTTGAAAAATAGGAGACGAAAGTTATATTATAGATAAATGAAAAAAGCGCTTATTACGGGAATAACCGGACAGGACGGTTCATATCTTGCGGAATTTCTTCTGACTAAAGATTACAAGGTATATGGTCTGACCCGAAGGACCAGTACAGTTAATTTTGAAAGAATAAAGCATATTGAGCATGACATTGAATTGATTCAGGGAGATCTTCATGACCAAGGGTCATTAACAGACGCTCTTAAAGAAACAGAACCCGATGAGTTATATAATTTGGCAGCGCAGTCTTTTGTAAAAACTTCATGGAACCAGCCGGTTTTAACAGGGGACGTTACCGGAATTGGGGTAACTAGAGTTCTTGAAGCAGTTCGTACTGTTAATCCTAAAATAAAATTTTATCAGGCGTCTTCATCAGAAATGTTTGGCAAAGTAACAGAAACACCGCAGTGTGAAACAACGCGTTTTCATCCAAGGAGCCCGTATGGTGTTGCAAAAGTTTATGGCCATTACATAACGCTTAATTATCGTGAAAGCTATGATATTTTTGCGTGTTCCGGCATGCTATTCAATCACGAGTCCCCAAGGCGCGGATTAGAATTTGTTACAAGAAAGATAAGTAATGCTGTTGCAAGAATTCATCTAGGAAAACAGGAAAAACTTGAGCTTGGAAATTTAGATTCAAAAAGAGATTGGGGATTTGCTGGAGACTACGTAGAGGCAATGTGGCTAATGCTGCAGCAGGATAAAGCTGATGATTATGTTGTAGCAACAGGAGAGACCCACAGCGTGAAGGATTTCGTAAAACTAGCATTTGAAGTAGTCGGGATAAAAAATTGGGAGAATCATGTTGAATCTAATAAAAAGGAATATATGCGTCCCGCAGAGGTAGATTATCTAATCGGAGATTATTCTAAAGCAAAAAAGATTTTAGGCTGGGAACCCAAAACAAGCTTTAATGAATTGGTGGAGATGATGGTTAAATCAGATATAGATTTAGAGAGTAAGGATAAATAGCCTCATCACTTTGCTGTTTAATGATTTTTCCTGATTATTTAGCTACAATAAAATAATGAAATATTCTCTTGTTACAGGCGGCGCCGGATTTATAGGATCCCATCTCTGTAAAAGGCTAATAGATGAGAATTTTTTTGTAATTTGCATAGATAATTTAATTACCGGGAGCGAATTAAATATTGCAGCTCTTAACAATAATGAGAACTTTGTGTTTATAAATTATGATGTGATAAATCCGCTTAATGACATTCTTTTGAAATTTAAAAAAATTGATTATATTTTTCATCTTGCCTCCCCCGCATCTCCCAACAAAAAGAGCAAAAAAAGCTACATGAATTATCCGATAGAGACATTGTTGGTTAATTCCTACGGTACTTACAATCTTTTAGAAATTGCAAAGATAACAGACTCGCGTTTTTTATATGCTTCAACTTCAGAAATCTATGGAGATCCAAAAGTAAGTCCCCAAAGCGAATCTTATTTTGGAAATGTAAACCCTGTAGGTCCCAGAGCTGTTTATGACGAAGGGAAAAGATTTGGAGAGGCAATAACCATGGTGTACGTAAGAAAATTTGATATTGACGGAAGGATTGCCCGCATTTTTAATACTTACGGAGAAAACATGCAGGAGGATGACGGTCGAGTGGTTTCTAATTTTATAATTCAGGCTCTAAGAAACGAACCCATATCGATATTCGGAGACGGAAGTCAAACAAGAAGTTTTTGTTACGTTTCGGATCTTGTTGATGGATTGTATAATTTTATGATGCGTGACGGATTAGAGGGAGAAGTGATTAATTTAGGAAACCCTAAGGAATATACCATAAATGCAATAGCTGATATAATTAGAAAGCTTACTCACTCATCATCTAAAATTGTCCACGCGGATTTGCCCGAAGATGATCCTAAGCAAAGAAAGCCAAATATAGAAAAATCGAAAAATCTTCTGGATTTTTCACCAAAAGTTGAAATTGAAGAAGGTTTTGAAAAAACAATAGAATACTTTAAAAAAATAATATGAAAATTATAGTCATTATTCCAACATATAATGAAAAGGGGAACATAGAAAAATTAATCGCCTCTTTGGAAGAAGAAGTATTTCCTAAAATTAAAAATCATAAAATGTCTATTTTAGTTGTTGATGATAATTCTCCTGACGGAACCGGTGAGGAGGTAAATAAATTAATAAATAAATACGGCAATATAAAAATGCTTTCCGGAGAAAAAAGAGGCTTGGGAGCAGCATATATAAGAGGAATGAGCTACGCGGTAGACAAAATGAATGCCGATGCCATGTTTGAAATGGATGCTGATCTTTCCCACCCGCCAAAAAAAATAATTGAGTTTGTAGAAAAGATGGAGGATGGATTTGATATTGTGATAGGAACAAGGTATAGTGCCGGAGGATCCATTCCCGAGAACTGGCCTATACACAGAAAGATTTTTTCTATATTTGGAAATTTACTTGTTAGAGTGATTTTGCTGCGTCTGCATATTCATGACTGGACCGGCGGATTTAGAGTTCTTAAAAAAGAGGTTTTCTTGAAGGAAAAAAAGGAGCTTCTTAATTATAATGGGTATATTTTCCAAATCTCTTTTCTTCATAAGGCGGTAAGAGACGGATTTAAAGTCGCTGAAGTACCTTTCTATTTTTCGGATAGAACTTTGGGACGCTCAAAGATAGCTCCTCTAAACTACATAGCCGACGTTTTAAGATATGTAATTGGGGCAAGGATTTATGAGTCATTGCATTCTCCTTTTCTGAAATACGCTATAACAGGCTTCATCGGATACATGATCAATGCATTTGCTCTTGAGTTATTCAGTCAAGGGTTTAGTTTGAATTCGGGAATAGCAGCAATGCTTGGTGCGGAATGTTCAATAATTTGGAACTTTTTTGTAAATAATTTTTGGGCATTCAATGAGCATAAGATAACAAATCCCCTAAGGGTACTTTTAAAATTTCCGCAGTTCAACTTAGTGTCAATCGGGTCGTTAGGAATTATTACTACTATTGTTTTTCTCGCAACGCATTTGTTAGGAGACACCATCGTAGTAAGACAAGTCTCGCTTGCTATCGCGATTGGATTTTTTGTAATTCCATACAGTTATTCTATGTATAATATATTTATATGGAAAAGATGGCACATTTCTTTTCTCTCAAAACTTCAGGAAAAACTTGGTTAGTAAAATTAGTGAACTTTCTTAAGAGTCCGGCGGGTATCACGCTGATAGCCGTATTATTATTAGCTTCATTCCTCCGCCTTTATAAGATCGCCGACTATATGACCTTTTTAGGAGATGAAGGACGGGACGCAATTGTTGCAAAAGAAATTCTAGAGGGTAATCTTACGCTTTTGGGTCCTAGAGCTTCTGCCGGTGACTTTTTTTTAGGCCCGGTTTATTATTACATGATCGCGCCTTTTCTTTGGATTTTTAGCTACGATCCGGTAGGTCCGGCTGTAATGGTTGCTCTATTTGGTATAGCGACCGTTTTTCTAGTCTATTATGTTACTAGTAAATTATTCAGCAAAGGGGCAGGATTAATAGCAGCCTCCCTTTATGCCGTGTCTCCTATAATTATCGCATTTTCAAGATCGTCATGGAATCCAAATCCCATGCCGTTCTTCTCACTTTTAATTATTTACTTAGTTTATCTAGGTGTTAAAAAAACTAATCAAAAATTTTTATTTATATCAGGTATTCTTTTGGGAATAACATTCCAGCTTCACTACATCGCTACATTTCTGGCAATAATAATTTTTTTCTTTATACTGGGAGGAAATTTAATAATAAGGAAGCGAAAGATTATTGATTTGTATTTCCGCCAATATCTGACAATTTTAATTGGATTTTTGGTTGGATTTTCACCCTTTTTAGCATTTGAGCTTAAACATAATTTTCCAAACATAAGAACAATACTAAATTTTATCTTTGTAAATAATTTTCAAGGAGACAGGATACAAAACCTTTCACACTTTGAAATTGTAAGAGATGTATTTTTTAGGCTTTTTGCGCGCCTTACTCTTAATTTCCCTTCGCCGATTGAAGTTTCTATATCAGAGCATCTAGATCTTCAAATACTTCAGATAATTGTTTACGGATTAGCATTCGGTTCCATAGTCGTACTCTTTTTTTCAAGAAGAAAATTAGTAGTATTTTTATTGTCTTTATGGTTACTTGGAGGGCTGTTTTTATTCGGATTTTATAAAAGAGAGATATACGATTACTATTACGGGTTTCTATTTCCTGTTCCTTTTATATTGATAGGAAATCTGACAGCAAGCCTTTTTAGCATTAAGGGAAAAATAAAGTATCTTGGAATTTTTTTGGGATCACTAATTTTTGTTTTTCTATTTTATACTCTTGTTAGCAACCATCCCTTTCAGTATCCGGGTAACAAGCAAAAGGAGAATGCAGAAAAAATCGCAGATTTTGTATTGGCTCAAACAGGAGGTAAGCCATATAATTTTGCGTTAGTTACGGTGGGTAACTCAGACCATGTTTTTAGGTATTTCTTTGAGATAAAAAACCACCCGCCTGTAGTTATTGAAAATCCGCAAAATGACCCGGAAAGAAATACAGTAACCGGCCAGCTGCTTATTGTATGCGATTATAATTGTGAGCCTTTAGGAAATCCGCTGTGGGAAGTGGCAGGTTTTGGAATTGCCGAGGTTGAAAATAGCTGGCAGGTTTCATCTCTTAAAATCTACAAATTAACTCATTCCAAAAACCAGAATTAATACCCCAGGAATCCAAGAGAAACACCCCCGGTTGTTAATATGATATAAAGAACTATATTCAAGAAGAAAAGTACACTTGTTGCAATCAATATTTTTCTTACCTCTCGGTGTTTGTAGATATTTTTTTTACTTACCACATCTCTATCTGCACTTTCCGGCTTGTCGTCTAGGCTTAATGTATAGACGGAAGCACTTAACTGTTTTGCCTCTATGCTTTTCATTTTCTGTTTTCGAGTCTTTTTTTTGGTCATGTTAGGCCTAGACTATCATATTGACACCCAATAGGCAAGATAATACAATGGATTAAAGCTATGGATTTAAAGCCGGAACAAATATTCTTGGCGATTTTTTTTCTTTGGGCACTTATTTTAACGATTCTCTTCTTGCGCTTTTATTTTTTTTATATGAAAATAAGAAGAGGTACAAAGAAGGAATCGTTAATTCCAATTCTGAACGAGTTATTAAATAAAGAGGAAAAGATTGAAAAGGGATTAATAAGTTTGGATAGTAAGGTAGTCGAGTTGGAAGACCAGTCCCAGTTTTTTATTCAAAAAATTGGGATGTTGCGTTTTAATCCCTTTAACGATACCGGGGGAGACCAAAGTTTTATTTTGGCGCTTCTGGACGCAAGTGATACGGGAATAGTAATATCAAGCCTGCATACAAGAACCGGGACAAGATGGTATGCGAAAAAGCTGATAGAAGGCAGAGGAGTAGACCACCAGTTGTCCGACGAAGAAAAGAGCGCTATAGCAAAGGCAAAAAAACTATCTAAGAAATGAAAATTAAAAAAAATAAATTTACACTAATTTTAATTTTAACTTATATATTTTCAGCGTTGGTTTCTTTCTTTATATTTTCTGGAGTTATAGGCGGCCTTTATAAAGGAGTGCAGTCACCCGTTCCAGAGGTAGTTACAGACGGAAAAAAGACACTATTTGATGAAAGTCTTCCAAAGACCGAACCATGTCCGATAAATGGTCAATTGTTTTCAAAACAGCAAAAGAATTGGTGGGAAGGCCATAGGCCCTTGGGAATAATGATAGAAAATCACGAAGAGTCACGTCCGCAGTCAGGTCTTACAAAAGCAGATGCTGTATACGAAGCGGTTGCAGAGGGAGGAATAACCAGATTCCTTGCCGTATTTTATTGTCAGGATGCAGAAATAGTAGGCGCTGTAAGATCTGCTAGAACCTACTTTCTAGATTTTATATCCGAATATGGAGATTACCCTCTCTACGCACATGTTGGTGGAGCTAATACTCCCGGTCCGGCTGACGCGCTATCTCAAATTAGAGATTACGGATGGCAGAATTATAACGACCTAAACCAATTTTCCATAGGTTTTCCGATTTTTTATAGAGATTATGACAGGCTAGGGAGAACTGTTGCGACAGAGCATACGATGTACTCCTCAACCACGCTTCTATGGGATTACGCAAAAGAGGATAGAGGACTTTCAGATGTTGATGAAGATGGAAACGAGTGGGATGAGAACTTTACGCCATATAAGTTCAAAGAGGACGTTAAAGAAGGCGCACGACCCTCTTCACAAACTATTTCATATACTGCGTGGGAAGGGTATGGCGCATATACCGTGAAATGGACTTATGATAAAACGACGAATTCATACTTTCGTTCCAATGATGGCGAAGCGCACACTGACTTGAATAACAGTGAACAAATTAAAGCGAAAAATGTAGTGGTGTTATTTATGCGGGAGAGTAGGGCAAATGACGGTTACGAAAATAACCTCCATTTATTATATGGAACTACCGGTAAAGGGAAAGCTGTAGTATTTCAGGACGGCGAGGAGATTCAGGCTAATTGGGCAAAGAGTAAAAAGACCTCAAGGCTGATATTAACAGATTCGAGAGGTAAAGAAATTGAGCTTAACCCCGGACTTATCTGGTTTAGCGTTTTGCCCCTAAATACACCCCTTGATATTGAGTAGTATAATATATTTACTCATTTATCAAAAAGAACCTTATGCTAAAAGATCTTATCACTTCTAAAACCAGAGTAAAGATATTAGAGCTTTTTTTTGAAGACCCTTCGAGCATGTTTCATGTCAGGGAAATAGTAAGAAGAGTCGATGAAGAAATAAATGCGGTAAGGCGGGAGCTAATATTTCTTGAAAAAAAGGGAATCTTTAGAAAGGAAAAAAGAGGGAATAGGGTTTACTATTACCTTGATGCAACCTATCCGTTTTATTACGATTTAATTAAGATTCATGCGAAAGAATTTGGGATTGGTTATGATATTGTTAATAGTAGGGCGAAATTAGGTAAAATAAAATACGCGATGCTCTCTGGCAAATATGTTAGAGATCTTTCAGGAAAGGAAGATGTAGATTTGTTAATTGTAGGCCTGGTCGTTTTGCCCGAATTGCAGCTGATTGTAAAAAAAGAGGAAGGTAGGGTTGAAAAAGAAATCAACTATACAGTTATGTCGGAAGAAGAATTTAATTTTAGAAAAACAAGACGTGACCCCTTTATTTCATCGATATTGCATGGCTCGAGGATCATGCTTATTGGGGATGAAGAGAAGCTTATTTCCTAAATATGAATCGCCGGAAGTTATTTATACTGATTATTTTTTTGTTTTCAATCCTGCTTTTGTTAATTGATTTTCCATCGAAATTTAAACTGCAGGAAATTTCGCTTCCTTTTAGTGATAAAAAAATTGATATTCCGGATTTATCATTCGATCCTAAAAATGTATCTTTGGGATACGGAGATTTTAGAATAAGCCGCGATCTTTCATACCGGTTGGGTTTAGATCTCCAGGGAGGCACCCAGCTCACTTACGAAGTTGATATGAATGAAATTCCTGAAGTCGATCGGGAAAGCGCGTTTGAATCTGTAAGAAGTATTATTGACAGAAGAATTAATCTTTTAGGAGTTTCCGAGCCTACCATTCAAACTGTTAGGGCAGGGGATGCATACAGGCTGATAGTGGAATTACCCGGTATTTCCGATACGGAAGAAGCGATTAATCTAATAGGTCAGACCGCACAGCTTAATTTCTGGGAAGGGGACGCAAATGCGGCTATAGATGAAAGAGAGGCTACTGATTCTGCCGGCCTTTTAAAACAAAGCCTCACGGCAATTTTAAGCAATAATCCTAAGGAAACAGATTTAAGCGGTAAAGACTTAAAACGTGCGCAGGTTATTTTTGATCAACAGAGTGGTGTTCCACAGGTTCAAATTGAATTTACGCAGGACGGAGCTAAAAAGTTTGCAGAGATTACTAAAAGAAATGTTGGAAAAATTGTAGCAATAGTTTTGGATGACGAAGTTATAAGCGCTCCGGTCGTGCAGCAGGAAATAGTTGGGGGGAGCGCGGTCATAACAGGGAGTTCTGATGTGGATGAGGCAAGAAGATTATCAATTGCTCTTAATGCGGGAGCGCTTCCTGCTCCTTTAGAGTTGGTTGCTCAAAGTACGATAGGCCCTTCCCTTGGAAAAGTTTCACTTGAAAAAAGTTTGTTTGCCGCAATAATAGGGTTTCTAACTGTTGCTCTATTTATGTTCTATATCTACAGAAGGGAAGGATTTTTAGCCTGCATTGCTTTGGGGATATACGCGTTAATGGTTTTGTTTATTTTTAAGTTGATTCCCGTAACTCTAACTCTTGCCGGAATTGCGGGATTTATCTTGTCAATTGGAATGGCGGTTGACGCAAATATTTTAATTTTTGAAAGGATGAAAGAAGAATTGTCTCACGGGAAGCCCAGAAAAATTGCTATTCAGAACGGATTTAAACGCGCGTGGCCCTCCATAAGGGATTCAAATATTACAAGCATTATCACTACAATTATTCTTTTTTACTTTGGAAGCGGAATAGTCAGAGGATTTGCTCTAACTTTATTTATAGGCATAGTTGTTTCAATGTTCAGCGCGATAACAGTAAGCAGAAATTTATTATTAGTTTTTAGCTCTAAAGAAAAATGAATATAATTGGTAAAAGAAAAACATATCTTTTTGTATCCGGTCTGCTGGTCGTTTTGAGCATAATTTCACTACTGATAAACGGATTGAAACTATCAATTGATTTTACGGGCGGATCCAGGCTGGAAATTGCATCGAACAGCGGTGAAAAAATTATTAAAGAGTCTGAAATAGATAAAGCTTATGCATCGCAAAATATCAAAATCAGCTCAATTCAAGATACGGATGAAGGATATAGGATAAGCTCAAGTGAGATAAGCAAAGAAAAGAAAAAAGAAATACTTAATGAATTGGACGCCAGGGAATTAGGCTTTGAAGTGTTGGGTCCGACAATCGGAAGTGAAACAAGAGACAAGGCTATAACAGCAGTTTTCTTTGCAATCATTGCAATAACAATATATATCGCGATCGCTTTTTTTAGAAGTGGCGGAGTTATTTCCTCATGGAAGCTTGGCGCTTCAGCAATAATAGCATTAGTTCATGATGTAGTGATAACTTTGGGATTTTTTTCATTGTTCGGTTTATTATTCGATGTTCAGGTGGATGCGCTTTTCGTTACGGCGATATTAACCATAATGGGGTTTTCTGTTCACGATACGATAGTTGTTTTTGACAGAATAAGGGAAAATATAGCAAATAATGTAAAAAGGTTTTCATTCGAAGAATTGGTTAATAATTCAATTAATGAGACCATAGGGCGTTCATTAAATACGTCAGTTACTGTTCTTTTCGTTTTGTTCGCAATGGCATTATTTGGTGGGGAAAGCATAAGATGGTTTGTTATAGCATTTATAATAGGAGTAATTGCAGGAACATACTCGTCAATTTTTGTAGCATCTCCAATTCTTGTCATCTGGCACAATTGGGACAGGAAGAAAATTAAAACTCTCAAGCGCTAATGAGTGGGAAGCCCAAAAAGAGAAATATCAATCTTCATGAGGTTTTTAACTTTCTCAAAAAGAAAGAATTTCACCTAATTGAGATAAATCAGGAGTGGAGGCATGTTGTTGCCCGCGGTGATTATAAGGGCAGAAAGGTTGTATTTAAAATGGCTTCCACTCAGAAGACGGGTAAAATGACCCAAAACGAATTCTACTGGAATGAAATGGTTCATAAAACACCCGAAAAGGAAAGAATTTATTTTACCGTTCCAAGAAATTTAGAGTCAGGATTTTTCGGAAAATTGTTTTACCTTATTACAGAGGAGTTTTCAAATAAGTTAATTGAACGCGATTCTAAAGATACTTCAAAAATAAAGGAAAACTTAAAAAAAATTACGGAGGCGGCTTTTGAAATTAGATGCCTTAATGTTTTTCAGTCTTCAAACTTTTACCAGTCTCAAGCATCAAAGGAATTCCGAGTTGGTGAGAGGCTTTTGGAGTCAGCAATTTTTTGGGCAAAACAAGCTGAAGTAAACCTTGATAAGTTTATAAATATTATAGAGAAAATGAAGGATAGAATTAGAAGTAGTACAGGCCACGGCGACTTTGTGCCAAGGCAACTTTATGAGGTCCATGGAAAGATTGGGATTATAGACGGGGAGCACGCCGGAATAGCAGGGGCGCTTTATTATGATCCCGCGTGGTTTTATTTACGTCTTAGGCTTGACCACGATGCAAAAGAGCTAGCTCGAGCTTTTCTTCTAGAATATAAAAATTTGCTCAACAAAAAAGACCGGGAGAATTTTTGGGACGAATTAAAACCGGTATTGACCCAGAGATTTATAGGAGAAATTTGGGGTGCCGGAAGAAAAAGTAAAAAAATAAACGAAATTCTAAATATTGGAAAAGATATATTAGGCGGAAATATTATTTAGAGAGTTTCTCTCGGACGATTGCGGAGATCATTTGTCCGTCTGCTTTGCCTTTTACTTTAGGCATTAATGCGCCCATAACTTTTCCCATGTCAGAAAGTGTTGTAGCGCCGGTTTGACTTATCGCCTCGCCAACTAGTTTTCTAACTTCAGCTTCTCCCATTTGTTCTGGTTGATAGCTTTCAAGGATTTTAAGTTCCTGTTCCTCTTTGGCAGCCGCTTCCTCTCTGTCTGCATTTCTATATGACTCGATTGCTTCCTTTCGCCTTTTAATTTCTCTTGAAACAATGGTCAAAACATCTTCATCATTTGCCTCATAGTTTAGCCCCTTCTCAATTTCATAATTTTTGAGCGATGACAAAAGAAGCCTTAGGGTAGAGGTTCTTACTTCATCCCGCGCGAACATCGAAGTTTTTAAATCTTTTTGAATCTCTTCTTTTAACATAACTAATATTATACTAGATAGACTGGCAAATTCACTAGCTTTTTGAGAGTTAAAAAAACTGAATTATCATTTAGTTACTATTTTACAAAGATTTATTGTAAGTGCAATTATATTTTAAAATTAAAGAAAGTCATCGTTAAAAATAATTCGATAAATTAAATCATCGAACAGAACGAAACTAATTAAAAAGGTTTCTCGTGGCTTTTTTTAGATTTCCTGGTAATATATTTCCAAGAGCCGGAACCCTCTCTAGAGGATGCGGGGATTTCTAATAACTTATCTAATATGAGCCCAAAGAAGGTATTCATTTTCTCATCTTTCAATATTTTTGAAATAAGTTTTCGATAACCCTTACTTCTGTACTGTCTTAAAGTATTAACCGTAGCTATTGTGGACGAACTGACTTTCAGAATATCCTTAATTGTGTTGTAGTCACACCTTTTTTCCAAAAGAAACATGATGGCAACCCTTTTAGAAAGCATTATTTTTTCTGTTGGTGTGAAAAATTCGGAAATGAAAACCTCAGCCCTCTCCTTATTTGGCATGCTTGTAAGTATCTTTGCAAATAATTCAAAAATTCGATCTGAAACGTCTTTGCGAAGGGTGTATTTAGATACTTGTGTCATATATTTACTTTAATTAATTAAATCATCAAAGTAAAGTAAGTAGTATTAACGTTTTTTTAATGTTTTAAGCCTATTGAGTAAGTAGTCTTTATTATTTTTGGATAAATCTTCATCGACTTCTTCAAATAATGTCTGTAAAATATCACCAACTTCGCGCCCGGGTTTTATATTAAGCTCCTTCATCACGTCATTTCCATTTATTGCTAAATCATTTATGGAAAATGGCGGATTTAATTGTTCTGACAGCCTTTCTTTGAATTTTTTAAGCCGCCAGCTCTCGGCAAATTGTGTTCCTCCACCGAGACGGTCGCCTATTCGAAGGTCTATCATGTCGGCTACGTTTTCAATCCCGACTCGTCTTATAAAGCGCCTTATTGCGCTATCTGTAATATTTTCGTCGATTGTGAACATATGCCATCGTATAAGTGTATAAATTTTTCCCCTTTGTTTTTTTGAGAGCCTTAATCTATCGGCAATTTCCTTTACAATTTTGCTGCCCACCACCTCATGGTTATAAAAAATGACGTAACCCTCTTTATCAGTTGATACAACATCAGGTTTTCCTACATCGTGTAAAAGAGTTGCAAATCTAACTAGAGGGTTTTTAGACGGGCAGTATTTTAGAGACAAAACGTTATGGGTAAATACGTCGTCTTTGTGATGTCGTCCGGGACGTTTTTGAGATATGCCTTTGCCTCTTGTTAACTCTGGAAGAATTACATCAAGAATACCTAA
>Ga0210057_1001268_pt1 | contig 38886 bp, 76 predicted proteins | sample CryGeyCG2114_010_2_FD_183968 | JGI IMG/M metagenome (GOLD analysis project Ga0210057, IMG submission 183968) | Groundwater microbial communities from aquifer - Crystal Geyser CG10_big_fil_rev_8/21/14_0.10 (SPAdes) (version 2) | ecosystem: Environmental > Aquatic > Deep subsurface > Groundwater ... | reverse complement strand
CCCTCCTTTTTCACCCAGAAAAGGATAAATTATGAAATTGATATTTGTGATGCTTTCAATAGCATTTGGATTTGTATTATTTAAAATTACTAAGAATTCTGAAATGATTGATCTAATAAATAAAGATCGAGATTTAATGCTTTCAATTAATGAGAGTAATATTATTTTTACCAAAAAAGCATTAATCGAGTTGGAACCAAAGAATAATGAAATTAAAAATTTAAAAATGCAACTCGAAGCAATTCAAAATGAAAAAATTCAAAAATTTAATATTTCTCAATTAAAAAAATTAATTAAAGATAGGAATAAAAAATATGGGATTGGAGGAAATCTATGATTTGGCAAATGTTCATGTTACCTATTCTTATATTGATAATTTTTATAGTTGGCTTAGTTTGGTTGGCCTTAACATTGGCCAAAATAATTGTTAATATTATTTTGAGGATAATTAAATCTGAAGAAAAAGAAGCTGACAACATAAGAATTTAAGGGAGATTAGAATGACAATGATAACAGTAATGGGTAATGGCAAAATCGGATTTAATGGGAGTTTTAGAACAACTAATAGTTCGTATTGCTTAACTCTTTACAAGTTAAAAGGTGAATACAAAACAGGAGATTATCAAAATGAAGAATATAATATTAATAATATTGATAATAATCATTTGGTTTTTAACTCAATAGAGAGCTTAGATGTTTTCATTAATGTTTTAAACGGAGCTAGATCAGAGTATTTAAGAAAGTTAAGAGAGGAGGAGCAATGTCAATTGCCAATGGATGGATTGAAGACCATGAAACAAGAAGATGTACAAGATGCTACAAACTTAAGGATTTAATAAAAGATTTTTACTTTAATGCTAATTTTGTTGAAAAGAAAAATCGAGATGATGTTTGCAAACAATGTAGAAGAGATTTTTATCCATTTGATCATTATGGAAGTAATAGAGGGTTTTTCAATATGAATGGCTCAGGGATTTATTGTTAGTGAGTTTTGTAAGATTTTATCAATTTATAAGATTTGTTAAAGTACTTACATTTTTTATTACAGCGGTAATTACAATGATTTTTTATGTGATTTACCTAGTGACCAAACAGTATTTAATTGAAATGAAAGAATTTTTTTTTTAAAGAATGAGACAAAATAGGAATTGAATGAAAATAAGTTTATATATCATGACAGTTTATTTTATTATTTGCGCTAGAGCTTGTTTTAGTAATAGTGATTTGGTTTTTAGTGGTTATCTTTTCATATTGGCTTCAGTTGTTTGTTTTGTATTGGCTTATATTTCATAGGAGTAAATTATGAACGATTTAGCTTTTCAAGGTATTTTAGGTTTTGTTATTGGGGCTTTTTCTATGTTGTTAGCTTGGATATTTGATAATATTCATGGTGACAAAGTTAGATATTATTTAAAATTTTTTAAAACAAAACAACCCATTTTTGTTACTAATAATTATATTGAAATTGAAGTTGATCTTGATCGAGTAACAAGAAGTGATGAGCTTATAGTATTGGCTTGTGAGGCAACTAAAGATTTGTGTGAATCTAATCATATTAAATTTTCAAAAATGCCAAAAGGTAAATATTATTCATTATTTGAATTTAAAATAACATCAGAAAGAATAGGAGAGTGTGATGAAATACAAAATGAAAAAGATGATGCAACAAATAGTGATCAAACTAGTAATATTCATTGAATTTATTGTTAAGAAATTAATAAGATGGTTTGGTGATTTTGATCGTTATATACATTATAGTCTTAATTGCACCAAGGGATTACATTCTTTTTATATTTCATCTAAATCGTAAAATAAAAAGCCTAATATGAGAAAATGTGAGTACTGTCCGAGAATTGAACATCGAATCAATGGAGAATGGAGATGATTAAGAAAAATAAAATAAAATTACCCAATGGAAAGCTAGCTTCCGCTATTTATGATGTATTTATTGTAATGAAAGATGGAAGGCGTTTTGATTTTGAGAATTGTTATAAAGTAGATGAAGGGAATAGTTTTTTAAAGATTACTAAATTTATAAGTGATAATGGCCATGCGGCAGATTTAAAAGAATATCATTATAACATTAATGAAATATCAAACTTTGAAATAACTTCTCATGTAACCAGCTTAGAAAATTAGTTAAAGGAGTCAACTATGGGTGATAATGGAATAGTAAAAGAGCGAGCGCATTTAAATATTAATGATGAAGTTTTTAAAAAGAACTTTGATTCTATTTTTGGGAATAGAGAGAAAATTGTATGTGATCATTGTGACCTTTCTTCTTTCCAGAAAGTAAATGAAGATTTTGATTGTCCACATTGTAATCAACCAAACATAAAGAAACAGTAATGATAGATAAAATAATCAAACGTATCAATGAGAAAAGAAATCTTATGATTACTGGTGGTGGTGGTGTAGGTAAAAGTTATATCATTAATCAATTAAAAGAAAAATTTCCAAAAGATTTAGTTATAACATCAACCACAGGGATTTCAGCAATCCCCCTTAAGGCCATGACGATTCATAAATGGTCTGGGATTGGAATAGCTCAAGCTATAAGTGATCTGAGCGAACATGAAATAAAAAGCATGGGTTACACGAAAGCATCAGAGCGAATAAGAAAATGCAAAAAACTTATTATTGATGAAGTGTCAATGCTGAAAGCAGGACAGTTGGATTTGTTGGATTTAATTTTTAGATCAATTAAAGACCCAAAAAAACCTTTTGGAGGCATTCAAATAATTCTAGTTGGTGATTTTCTTCAAATTTCACCAGTTGATCAAGAGGAACGTGAACTTCTTTATTGCTTTCAAGCAGAGGCCTATCAAAAAGCAGATTTTGAAGTAATAAATTTAACTAAAGTTTGGAGACAGAGCGATTTGAGATTTATTGGAATGTTGAATTCTCTTCGTTATGGCCATTATAATCAAGCAATTGAAGAAAATTTCATTCCTAGGGAACTTTCTAACCCAGTTATTCTTTGTGCTAAGAATTCATCTGTTGATAAAATTAATATGCTAAAACTTGCTGAATGTAAGGGAAAAGATATTTTCCTGAATGGAATTTTGGCAGGAACTAATAACAAGGAAATGTATAATCTTTTAGACGGTGTTTTATCACCATTAGAGCTTCATCTTCGAGTTGGCTGTAGTGTTATGATTACAATTAATGAAAGGGTTTATGATGATGACAGAGTTAGTGAGAGCAAGCTTCCAGAGTATGTTAATGGGACAATGGGTACTTTTTTAGGAATGAGAACAAGACAGTCAACTCGATTTAAATATAAAGAAAATGTTCAAGAAGTTTGTATCTGGGAAGATAATGAAGCGGTAATCGTAAATAGGCATTTAGGTGATTTGATAGAAATTAATGAGGCAGTAATTAAAACAAATGATAATCGAATAATTTATGTACCTAAGAACAAATGGACCTATGGTGAAGGTCGGTTGGATATGAAAAAAGGAGAAATAGATTATGAAGCTCTTTTTATACAATATCCTTTACGTTTAGGATATGCGGTTACCATTCACAAATCTCAAGGCATGAGTCTTGATGAGGTTGAAGTTGATTGTGATGGTATCTTTTGTGCTGGTCAATTGTATGTTGCTGTTTCACGAGCAAGAACTTTGGAAGGATTATCGGTTAAAAATTTAAAACCAAAACATTTAATAACAGATCATAGAGCAATAGAGTTCTATAAACAATTAGGAGATCAATAATGAAGAGAAATGTAAAATTATCAGATTTAGTAAAAACAAAATTTAAACTTGGTGATGTGGTTAGAGTTATCAACACTTCAGATGGTGAATATATTTATGGTGTAATCATTAACATCATCATAGAAGAAATGCACACTGAGTTTTCCATGTTTGATCTGACAGTTTCTTATGATGTTGAATGGGGTTCTAATAGTGAGAGACATGAAGAAAGTTCACTTAAAAAGATTGGACATGATAAAGATTATTATCAAAAAACAAAAGAAATGTTTAATAGCATTAAGGAGAGCTAATATGAAAGACGGTGATTGTTTTTATAATGGTGATGAATTAATCATTCACCTTGAAGGAAGAAAAGTTACATTATCTAAAACGAAATACATGGGTAAGAGATTAGATAGTGAAGGATTAGTTCAATCCTATGTTGAACATCACACTGATCATTTATTTGAAATAAATGTCTCTTGGTTAAACATGACAACAAAGAAAATTGCTAAATTAAACAATTGGACATACGCAGGAAACTGTTTAAAAGGAGTAAGAAATGCAAAATGAAATTTTGAAAACTGAATCTGATCGTCCAGTTCAGATTAATGAAAATTATGAACCTATTACTTTTGTCGATTCATTAAAAAATGAAGTGAGGGCCTTATACATCACTCCTAATAACATTGTTGAAGTTGCGAATTGGTGTAATGGAATAGTTGATGAGAAAGATGATGACGTTCTTTTTACAACCAGTTCTTTTGTTGAAATTGAGAAAGATAATAAAAAAATGTGCTTTCCTGTTTGGACATATATTATTGAAGATCAAGCTTCTGAATTTGGTTTTAGAGCTATGTCATGTTTTGATTTTGAATCGAAATATAGCGAGGTTTAGAAATGAATGATCATTTTTTGGTTTTCATGATGTTTCTTATGGCCGTTATAGTTTTTATTTCTATTTTATCAATGGTGCTTCATTATCATGAAAAGAAAATGAAAAATGACAAAGCTTCTCGTACTCTAAGTCAAATCAAATGGCCGGGGGGTTATTGTGGTAGATTAAGTGATCATGGTTTTATTGAAGACATAGCTTATGATCTTAGTTCTCGAAAAATTGGAATGGTATGTCGATCAAATTACCCTCATGCCATGTACGGCCTATATGCTGAATTTTATAGTTATTACGGTCGAATAAGAGAGATGTATTGGGATTATGATGATGAGAGTGAGTTTAATGAAGCCCTAAATTCAGCTAAAAAATGGGTAGAAGATTGTTGGCTTAATGAGCTTTAAAATGAGTTGAAATGTAAGAATATTGTGTTAGACAATTAATCACACATACTGATAGTTTTTTATTAAATAATCCTTGGAGGGAAAAATGAGAATATCAAAAGATAAAGCTAGAAATATTGCTTCATTTGAAACATCGAAAAAATACAACACTAAAATTCAAGAATTGAAAGACAAGCTAGGTACTCTCGCTAGTGAATTTCATCATAAAAATTTTGAAGAACTTAATATTAAAATTCCAAAACATTTAATAGAAGCTAATTATATTAAAATGCTTACTACTTCTTATGTTTATTATGGACCCGATCATGGTGATTACATTAGTGTTGACATTGTAGCTTTACCAGTCGAGGTTTCATCGTATAAATACAATATGAAAATCAGTATTGATGAAAGAACTTCACCCATGAAAAAACTCAGTGAAAAAATTCTATCTTTAGAAGAAGAGAAAAAAGAATTTCAAGCAAGTATTAATAATACAATTCTGTCCTTCGGGACAGATAAGAGATTAATTGATAACATTCCTGAAATGGCCATTCATTTTGAGCAAGAAGTTAAAAAGACAAATCAGATTGTTCCGCTTCATTTGATTAAAGACCTTCGTTCATCACTGGTGAGACCGTAGATGAATACTAAATCTAAGCGATATAGTAGAGATGGGATGAAGCGGATGGGTAAAGAAATTGTTCGTGATCTTCGTACCTTGATTGATAAAAATATTAAAGAAAAAGAAGAGAGAGAAGTTCTTGAAGTTTCGGATTTCATTGATTCATTTGGGACTGAAATTAGTGAAGCTTTAGTAAAAACGATTGATGATAGCGTTTCTTATGATTTATCTTTTAATTCTGTCAACATAGAGTTTCTAAAGATTATGAAACGAGAAGGGCATACGCTTTATGAAGAAAATGAAGTTGATAATGATCTTGAAGCTGATTTTTCCATATTGCTTAAAAAATCAATTAAACTCTTAGGAATCCCTTTAAAAGATGGCCAAATAAATTTATCAATTGAAGTAGAGGAAGATTAATATGACAAATGCGAATTTAAATAAAATGTTTAATGTTGAACCATCTAAAATATCAGATGAGGTTTATAGATATTTTGATGCTGACATTGAGGCTTTAGCAGAAAGTAAAATTCCTTATATGACATTTTATATTGCTAAAGATAATTCGCTTCAGGTAAGAGGAAACATTGTTGATAAGAATAAAGTTTTATTGTTTTTAAAAATGACTGAAAACATATTATTAAAAACAAATTTAACTGAAGGATAAATCATGAAAGAAGTACAAGTTTCAACAAAAGATATCGCAAAAATAAGTAGCACTGTTTCCCTTTATCTCAAAGGAGTAAAAGGGCCTGTGACAATAAATTCAGATCGAAATATGACTATTATGAAGAACATCGAAAGTGGTGAACCTGTTTATAGTTTAATGGTTTATTCTTCATCATTGTTTGGTTCAATAGTTTATGCTTTGGATGAAATTGAAGGGATTAGAATCAAATCAAAGCTCTATAGTAGTAATGATCAATTACTTGGTTCATCAATTAAATTCTACGAAAGCAAGCAACAAATAATTAATGAGTATGAAGAGATCATGGAGGCCCAAAGAAAAAAATCAAGCCTAAAAGATTCTATTCGTCCAAGTGAAGCTTCAAACGAGGTTTAAGATGTTTGAGAGATTATTTAACAATAAAGTTGATGCACTAAAGATCAAGATGGCCAAAAAGGTTATTGAGTATCGCAAAATTAGAAGTCAATATGATTGCGGAAACTCAATGTTCTTAGAAGTCTCAAGTGAAGCGAGAAAGGTTAAGAGCGAGATTGAAAAGATTCATAGCGATCTTTTAGTTCTTGACCCTGACAATTGCCCAAAGGAGATCGTGTTATGAGTGGCAAAAAGTTAGCATATATGTTAGGTCTCATGTCTCAGATAAGTGATATGTTTGATGATTCTAATAATATTCGTTATCGAAAATGGAAGACTCATTCAAGAACTCCTGAAGAGTTTGATGAACACAAAAGAAAGCGTGAGAAACGCAAAAAAGAGCGACAAAATAAAAAGAAAGCTAGGAGAAATAAATGAGTCATGTATTTGAACATTTGCTAATGAGCGTAGAGGATTATTGGAAAGATTCAATAAATTGTCCTTGTCATGGTATGACTCGCTTTGGCGCTAGTATGAATGGCTCTCTTCATCATGCTAAATGCAAACATTTTATTGCAACTAGTGAACTTCAGTATATGAATTATCTTCTTCATTGTGAGATAGCTCGTAACAAACAATTAGAATCTGAAATGAAAATTTTAAAAGAAGAAATTGAAGAAGATAGCGAAAAAACTAAGCGGTCTATTATTAGCTCTGTCAACAAAGTAGCTTCACTTATCACTCAAAGAGATTTTTACAAACGTATGGCCAAATGCCCTTATCCTCATACTAATGATATAGCAATTAGAGTTTGTGATAAATGTGGTTGGTCAAACGCATACTTAGATACAGATGTAATCGAACCCCCACCAATTCCAGAGGTTAATTAATGAAACTCGGAAATAAAATTTTAAAAAATCCTTTAAGATCACTTTTTTTACAATTTGAAGAGAATGTAACTTCATCTGTTAAAGGTTTTGTTTTAGTTAAAATATGTCGTCATTATTACAATTATAGAACATATAGCGCATTAATTTTAGGAATGAGTAACTGAATGAAACTGGGTAAAATTATTTCACTTAAGGTGATGAGAGTGTTTCGTAAACCAATGAACAAAGTAATGACTAATACTTTCAAAACTTATCACAGCCCACTTCTTAATGCTTATTTTAACAATTATGAATTATATCATTCTTTAATCAAGGTATTTTAATTTTATGAAACTAAAAATTCATTATCAATCTTCATGTTTAGAAATCATTCATTGTCATGTAGCACTTGTTTATAATACTGAAAAAATAGTTCACCCAGTTGTATCAAGTAAAAAGGTTCAAAATTTTTACGAATTTATTTATCGTTGGGAATTAGAATTTTTAATTGAAAAAAGAAAGGATTTAAAATGAAACTTGGTATTTTGTTTAACAATGGTGGAATGGGAATTATTCATAATTGTCTCTTTACAAATATAAATATGCACAGGAAACCAAAAATTGTTCAAACATTACTTTTTTATAGAACATTAAAACCATTAATTCATACAGGTGTAGAATAATGAAATTAAATCATCTTTACGACTTTTGTTCAATTGGTATATTAAGAATTCGTATAACACCTTTTATTGATAGCAATTACTCAATCCATTCACATGGTACTCATAGAAGGTTTCGCAGATTTATTTATTGTGATGAGTTGTCTTTTTTGATATGTCATATAAGGAAATAAGAATGAAGATTAATAAATTTTACAAGGCATCATCTCGCAGCAATGTTTCTCATTTAAAACTGCTTCAAAATACATTAACCGCTACTCTTGAGAAAGATTTTAAAGTTTTTAAAATTTATCCTCATATTTATGCTTATGGAGATTCTAGTAATCAATATATCCATAGTTTAATTGATCGTTACAGACTTAGTATTCTTAAAATATAATAATTGGATGAAAAATATGAAACTAGGAATTTGCAAAAGAGTAAAAATAAGAAATGAATTCAAAGACCCTTCATGGGCCATTTATCTAATACGTTTTGGACTATCAGAGAAGAAGCTTTATGAAGCATTAATGTCACTTAAAGAACCTATGTTATATTGGAGAATTAATAATGAAATTAGGAAATTGTAAAAAGCTATGCCTAAGAAACGAATTTCATATTTTCCATGATGATTTTGAGGATAATTCAAATGCTCATCATCAATTATATTTTGGTCTAGTAGATAAGCTTTATGTGCTTGCTATACTTAGTTTTCAAATGATCAATTATTGGAGTGTGAATCATGAAAACCTTAGCTGAATACAAAGAAATTGCAAAAGAGCTTTTAGATAAGGCCAATTCGCTTGCCATTACTGAAGACACTCTAGTTCAAATGGTAACAGTTACTCTTTATCAAGAAGCACAAGCTTCGGCCGTAAATGAAAGAACTCGTTTTATGGAAAAGATTAGAACGATGACTGAAGAGGAATTAGAGCATCTAAAAACTCAATACAAAGAATATGAAATAATGCTGAGTCATATCAACGCATTATTTTCGACATGGGAAGAAAGTAAAACTTTAAAAACAATGTTTAGGAAATAAACCAATGAATATGAATACAGAAGTTAATCCTTGCGAACCAACTAAGTCAGACGAGCGTCTTAAGAGCTTAATCCGTCTTCACCTTGACACTCCCAAACCGATCTCAACCAAAGTTCCAAAAGAATTTGAAACCGTTATGAAGGCCGTTCAAACCATTATTAAGATATCGAGTGAAGACAAATTAAGCTTTGACAAACTTCAAGACATCAAAGCGTGTGCCAAGCATATTTCAAATTTTTTAGAAAATTTTCATTGGAAGAATTTAATCAAAACCAATACTGTAGTGAAGAAAATCAATGATAATTTTTCAGCATCAAGACAAGAAGAACATAAGAAAAAGGTTATGAATCTTAATAAAAGATGTGATGAAATGAGTGCAAAACTTAAGAAATATAAAACTCTTCTGACCGAAACCGATAATGAGAAAAGAGCTGTATTTTCTATTTTAAGAGCTGAATTTAGCTTTGATGAAGAAAAAATGAAAAAGCTTTATTTTCATTTAAATCGTAGATAATAACACAATTGGTCATTCCCTCTGTAAACCCTCATAAATACACCCAAAATTGATTAATTTAAAAAATGATAAAAAGTCATAAAATAATGCTTGTCATTCGATCATAGCTCCTGATATGTTTAATTCTCATAAGGAATTGAAGCTAAAAATGAAATTTAAGAATTTGATTTTAGTATTGATCGCATTGTCATTATCATCATGCAATAATTATGTTGATCATCAAACAATTGATCTCTATTTTAAAGTCTGTAAAGGAAACGGTGGAGTTAAATTCGCTCAGGTTAATGATTTTAAACATGATGAAGTTTATTGTAACAATGGAGCAGTATTTTTCATTATGTCTGAACATGAGATTGATAAATGAAAATTAAAAATTGTTACAATATTAGATCATCATTTACCAATAATCACCTTGATGAAGTTCTATGGAACAAGACACCTAGCTACATTCATGAGTCACCAAGGGGTATTCTTTGGAGATGGTTATCGGTAAAAATTCAAACGGTTTTAATAGGATTGTTCCCGTACATAGAGGCCAGTAGAAAATGAAAATTAAACAATGCTATGGCATTAGATGTTCAATTGAGAATAATCAATTTGAAGCTGATTTATGGAATAAATTTTTTAAATATTTTAGAGGGGAAATTTATACTGATCTTTGGGATTATTTGGGATTGGAAATCAAAAGTATTTTGAGAGAGTTGTTCGCATGGGTAGAGGCAGATAGAAATGAAAATTAAACAATGCCATATAATCATAGTGGAAAGGTTTTACAACACACTTGAAAACATACTTTGGAACAATATTTCTCACAACGAGATTGATGAGTCAGTAATAACTGATCTTTGGGGTATTCTTCCATCGAATATTAAATTTGATTTAGCCGAGCTGACTCTGTGGATAGAGATTGATAGAATGAAAATTAACCAATGTCATCAGGCCAAATTCTCGCATACTGATAATCATTTTGAAGCTGATTTATGGAATGAAACTTATCATTATATTGAGGGATTACCAAGGACTGAGCTTTGGAATTTGCTGTCAATGAATAATAAAAGAATTTTAACTGAAATTATTCACATGAATAAAGGACAGTAGAAATGAAATTAGGGAAATGTCACAAATCTAAATATTCAAATGGGGCTTCTTTTGAAAATGAATTATGGAATTTTATGTTTGCTATTTTTCGTGGGTCAATAAGAAGAGTTCTTTGGGATAACTTGACGAATGATATCAGAGTAAACCTTCGTCCTCTTGTTCTTACTCAAATGGAGATAAGTAATGAAGTTAAATAAATGTTATAAAAATGCTATTCGAGATATTGATAACGTAAAAGAAACAATAGCTTTTGACCCTAATATTTTTCTTTTTCATGTTAGTGATTACATTTATCAATGGACTAGAAAGAGTTTGAAATACATTCTTCTGTTAAGGTTTGAATCAGTTTGGAGATATAAATGAAACTTGGGAATTTGAATAAAAATAAACTAGCTGATGGTGCTTTAATTGAAAATGAATTATGGAATATTCTGGTTGCTATTTTCAGTGACTCAATGAGAAGAATTCTTTGGATTAATTTGACAAATGATAACAGAGCAAACCTTCGTTCCATGGAGATAGGCAATGAAGTTAAATAAATGTCATGAAAATAAATTTACTCATGAGTCTAATTTATTTGAAAATGAATTATGGAGTTGTTTGTTCATGGTAATTAAAGAAAATATCAGAAGAAAATTTTGGTTAGCATTTACATCTGATAACAAACTTATCCTGCAACCGCTTGCTTTTACTGTTAAATTTAATTTTAACTCATGTCCATTTATTTATATTGGGATTGATGAATGAAAATTAAAAGGAAGAATAGAAATGATTATTTTAGATAGCATGGGTCACCTGTATTCAACTAAGGATTTACAGGAGCTTTATGATTTTGCAGTTAAAAAGCTTAAGCTTAAGCCAGAGTGGAATCACTATTCACGCCACTTTCCACATTTCGATTTGACTACGCATAAGAAGAAGAGTCTAGCGATTGAACATGGTGCTATTTTCATTGATGCTAGAGAAGATATTGAACAAGTAAGATTAACTCGAAAAGTTTTTGCTGAGTTATATCAAGAAAAATGGATTAATCAAAAAATTAAGTATTTTTATGAATCCAAAGGATTGTATGGTCAAGCAATATTAAGAATTGATTTTAAATTACTTGGAATCAGTTAGAAATTAATAGTTATAAGAGGTTTAAATTTAATTAACATAATATTCAATTTAAAAAAAAAAATAAATTGAATAAAAACAACCAAAGAAAAGGAGTTACAAATGATTACAGAACTAACGAAAGAACAAGAATCACAAATCGAAGTTTACAGAGAAAAGTTTTTGAAGCGGGGTCTCTCAACTGAAAGACTAGACCTTGAAAAAGCAACTCAGGCAGTTTTATCTTTGTATGAAACTTTAGGCCTTAAAAAGAATGAAGACTTTGAAACTATGGTCTTTGATTCTCCTCAAGCAATGTGCGAATTTGCCGCAAAAGAAGCTGGTGGAAGTCCTACTGATTATGTTTCAAAAATCAACTACGGCAACGTAGAGAATTATTGGGTTTCATTTTACTCATACATCAACAATGTTCTTGGGATAACAAAAGAAGAACAAAAAGTCAGAGTTGCTGAACAAGTAACTGAACATTGTGGGCCATTTTTAATGTTTGATGGTGGTATTCTCTTCTCTCAACGTCCAACCAAGATTGCCATGTTACCTGATATGAAAACTCTTCACTGTGACGATGGCCCTGCAATTGATCATGCTGATGGTTTGTCTCGTTCTTGGAGACTAAACGGTGTTGAAGTGACAGAGAAAATTGTTATGACAAGACCTGAAGACTTCACCAAAGAAGACATCTTGAATGAGAAAAATGCAGATGTTCGTAGAGAAATTGTTCGCAAAATTCCTGCTTCAGTATTGTTAACAATTCTTGAACCAAAAGTCTTAGATGAAGAATCTGGTTACTCACTTTTAGGTGTTGATCTTGGTGACAACAGAGTTCGTCCATTCTTAAAAATGGAAAACCCATCCATCAACACAGTTCATATTGAAGGGGTGTCTCCAAACTGCAAGACCGTTCATGATGCTATTTGTTTCAGAAATGGATTAAGTGAGTTCTCACTTCCTAAAACTCTTGATGGTGGTGACTTCGGACAGGGTACTTATCATCAACAAGGTGATGCGCTCTTTTTCCCAATTGACTTATTGCCGAGTGATGCAACGGCCACTGAATCCAATGTGGCCGCTGAAGGTCTAGTGAGACATATCGCTAAGAACGCTGTTATCTTTGAAACTCCTGATAAGCGAAGATTTATTCAGGTTGAAACTCAATCTTCAATTGATCATCCTGAGCACAAAGCAACTCTGCTTGAAAAAGGTGATTATGAGATCAAGAAGGTTCTTGAGTACGATCACTGGTTAGAAGAATCTCGTGAAGTAATCGACTAGTTTTTAAATTTATCAGGCATCTTTTTACAAGGTGCCTGATCTTCTTTTAATTAAGGGTTCAAAATGAAATTAGGTTCAGTTCATAAATTTTTAGTTCATGATTCATTTAGAGATAATTTGTCGTTACAAATTACTAAGAACACTATTTATTTGGACACGACTTTAAGGATTAATCTTTATATTTCAATTGCAGATCGAAACAAATTTTTACTTAACTTAGTGGTTTAAAATGAAATTAGGAAAATGTTACAAAGATTTGTTTAAGAATTCACTTGGGGTAGCGTTTTACATTACGCATTATGAACCGCTCAGGATGTCATATTGGAATTCGCTTGGGAATTTACTGTGGAATTCGCTTGGGGATTCACTTGGGAATTTGTTTTTGAGTTTACTTCGAGAATCGTATGGGAATTCATTTAGGAGTTCAAAATGAAACTAGGGAATTGTTATAATTATTCATCTTTAGGTTCACCTTGCGATATGCTTCATGATTTTCTTTATGATTCATTTTATGAATCGCATTGGATTAATACATATAATAGAAAACTTTTTAGACTGATTGATGACTTACTTTGGGGTCCAATTCATTATTTAAATCGGAGCTTAAAATGAAGTTAACTAAATCTTACAAAGACTTGCTCTCAAATCCATCTCCACTTAAACACTTGCTTGAGGAATCATTTTCAGGGTCAACAACATCGAAAGGTGTTTCTTCTTGGAATTTAGCATGGAGCTTGCTTAGAATTTCACTCAGAGATTCACTCCATAATTTACTTTGGAGTTTAAAATGAAATTAGGAAAATGTTATAAAGATTTGCTTATGAATTCGCTTTATCCAGCATTAAAGGATTTAAAATGAAATTGAATAAAATATATGATCGAGGTATTAGTTATACATTTCCAATATTAGAACCACAGCGGATAGGTTCAAGAGGTCGAGAAATTATGAAGTCTGATTTGTTAGCTAGAAAAAAGACTTATTTTATCTATAGTCTTTTTACAACATTGCAAATTTTAAAACATGGGAAATTAAAATGAAATTAAACAAACGCTATATTTGGCAAAACTTAACTGCATTGCGAGTTTCATTAAATCATCTTGCTCTTTATCATGTTTCACTAAAAGTAAGAGAAACTTTTATAGCTGAACTTAGTACTAATTTTTCAGTGCATAATAACGAATTAAATCCTTATAGCAACACACTTTACTTGACACTAAGGAATCTCAAATGCAACTAAATCATTGTAATGGCTCAAGCTTAAGATTATTATCAATTCTTCAGAACGAAATAGACTGGTTTACTGCTCTTTGGTACGGAAACAAATTATCCAAAATGCTAAATGTTAGTCATTATTCTAGTTCTCAAATGTTTTTCAGATATCAACCATCACCGTTAATCTTAATTGGAGATCATCATCCAATCATTTCATTAAAAGGTCTTTATGAGTCTTAAAATTTATCATAAATATGTAAACCTAAAAATCTTAGAGGCCATGATTTCAACAATACCTATGGGAGTTTTGCCGTTTATATTATCACTTGAAATTAAAGATCGTTTGTTCTCTGGAATCAACCCTGTACTTAGAGGTCTTAAATGAAATTAAATCATTGTCACGGCCCTTGCTTTATGAAGCATGGTATTTATCAAAATGAAATAGATATTTATCTTGACCGTTGGCACACGCGTATGCTCAACATCAAGCGAAATCAATCCATGTTTGCTTATCAATTCTTTTTAGGATTATATAAATCTCACCCTATCAACTTTTTAAAAGGCTTTCGTTATGTCTAAAAACTCATTTGAACAATCCGTCCTAACCGTTGCCCAAGCGATTCACAACCAACGCAAAGGAAAGTCCATAACCCAACAGCAAATGGCCCTAAAGCTAGGTGTTGATCAGGCGGTAATCTCTCGCATTGAAAATGCTGAGCAAATTCCTTCTGATGAAATACTTTGTAAGCTGACAAAGTTGTTAAATTTTGAAATTGTAAAGACATTCAATAAGCGTGGTGAGGTTAGAATTGAAATCAGACATTAATTGGGCCGATCAAATCAGAGAGCTTTTGGGTGATCAACATTATGAGTATTTTTTAATCGAGTTTGAAAAGTACAATGGAAGTCGTGAGCGTGATTTTGTGATGGAGTTTTGTGATCGAAATAGAAAAAGTTCTATCTTCTTTGCTTTTGCTTGGAATAAAACTGATTATGGTGGTTCAAATTTTTGGCATGAAATGAATCGAAGATTTTTAGAAAAGTTTAAAGATTGTGATTATGTTGCTCTGTCTCGATCTCAGGGAACTTTGTATTCACTTTATAGTTAAGGAGAGGTTGTGAGTAAGACTTATTTAAAAGAAGTATTAGATTATTATCATAATTTGCATGAAGCTTTCAGAAAAGAAGAATTTGATTATGGAACTACATTCAATGTTATATGTGACTTAAAAGATAAAGGACATTATATATTTGATGTTCAGCATGAAACTCTAATTGATGACTTGATAAAATCATTAGATCGCTTGAAAGAAAAATATTTTAATGATGGACTAAATTATATTGCTCATCATAATCTTGACCCCAAAATTTATGCTCATTCAGGGTTCATTAATATTAATAAGCCTTTTAGTAAGATTATTCTTCATGTATGCGGAGATTTAAAAGAGCATCCTGCTATAAAAATAAAACAGTAAAAACAAAATCCTTGGAGGGAGTCAATGTTCAAAACAGAAATAATTCTCGGTAATGGTACGGTCGGCATTGGAGCTTGCGAACCTAATGGTGAAAGTGATAAATACAAGCATCCTTATATAGTTTTCAATGAATTAAAAAGACCTCTGAAAATAGGTGAACTTAGTAATACTAAAGATGAATCTCCCAACAGAGTTATTATGATTATTAAAAGTAAAGCTTCTCTTGAGGTTTTCAAATCTGCAATTGTAGGAATTGAGAATTATTTTGATAAATTGGAAGAAAGTAAAAAAGAGGAAAGTCATGGGCTATAATTATTCAAATTGTAAATTTCAAATTCATCAAACGGTAAAAATCATAAGTGGACAATACAAAGGAAATGTTTACCGAATTAAATCAGTAATGCAAGTTCACGAGAGAGCAGACAAAACTAAATCATTTGCTGATAATTCAGAATATGTAGTTGCAGGATATGTTTACAATTTAGAATCATTAAATTGGTTAAAAAGATTCTTTTACATAGATAGCATCACGGCCAACGAAAAGGACTTAGAAGCCTTGTGACTAGCGAAGATTATCCATAGTTCTTTTTATTTTGAGAGCATTTTACAAGGAGATAATAATGATCAGCTTTGAAGCACAGGCGCAACATTTACTAAATATAATGACATCTGAATTTGGTGATCATGATACTAAAAGTTCATGGATAAGGGGAGCTTTAGAAGAAGCTTATAAAAGAGGGAGCTTTGATCGTGAACTTGAGATGAATGATTATCTAAGCAAGCAGAAGGTAATACCATTAAATAAGAGAGGAACTTTAATAAACATAATTGAAAACGTGATTGTTAAGTTGTCAGATTTTTCTGATAGTGAAAAAATTGAAAGCGTTAGATTAGATTTAAAATTATTAACAGATGTTTTAAGGGAGTAGTATGAGATTCATTATAATTGCAACACTCATGATTTTATTATTTTCCAGTTATCCAAAGGATAGTTTTATAGTTAATCGTATGAAAGTCCTTGATCAGTGTCCTTTTAGATGTATTCAAGAAGGTTATCCTGATGCTTTTGTTCATGATCTTAATTGCTTTTGTAAAAATCAATATGAGGCCATTTATTTTTATACACAAAGGGAAATTGAAAAATGACATTCATTGGAAGATGGTGGTTGGTTTTATATTCATCAAAAAATAAACTCATAGAGATAGGGATTGGAGAAAACCCAAGCTCGACCAATAGCGTTTATCAAGTTAAAGAGAAAAGATTTTTATGTTTTTATTTATCAATTGTTAAGCCTACTTTGAAATATTTAAAAGAGGAATCAGATAGATGTTATTCTTTGAATATGTAAAAAACACAAGACAACACGCTTTGGCCAAAGGTATTAAGCAGTATGAAGATACTGTTAAAGAGACTTCAAAGATTCCTCTCTATGTTTATAAGTATGAAGTTGGAAGTACTAAAGATGTTGACACAACATTTGAAAAAATCTCTCTTCCTCATATTGCTCAAGCTTTTAATGTTTTTTTACCCGATTCATTCTTCACCAAAGAAGCACTTTTTATAATAATTGAAGAAAATCAAAAATATCAAATTAAAGCCTTCTTTAAACATCTTGAATATTCAGACGTAACCTTTGTTATTGAATTAATGATTACGAGACCTAGGAATGAGGGTGAAGATTCGCTCATAAGAATTATAGAACATAATTTAAAAAATTATTTAAACGAGAATGATGCACAAGAAACACTAACTACCTATTCCAAATATATTTATCTTATGTTATGCACATTTAATGAAGTGATAAATAGTGATAAAGAAATTCGTGAAGGGCGTGAGGTAAGAAGAGTTAAAGTAAATCCTCTTCAAAAGAAGAAGGCCTATTCTGACTTTACTTTGATTCATTTGAGCAAAAAGAAATACATTTCAGAATATACAGGTTCAAGAAATATTGTCTGGAATCATTCATGGGTAGTCAGGGGTCATTGGAGATATTATAGTGATCGAGCAATGATTGGTAAAAATCGACAGGGTGAGAGATTGGAATCTGGAAGGACTTGGGTTTCTGAGTTTCATAAACAAAAAGATTTAGAATTTAAAAATAAGATAAGAAAATTTGAGGACATTAAACCAAGGAGAGAAGATGAAACTAGGTAACTTACATATAATTCAATCAATTTCAAACCTGTTGTATTCAATTGATAGTGATTCGCTATTATCATGGCTTAATGATTATAAAAAAAGGTTAAATATCATAGATAAACTTATGAACGATAACTATCCAATTCTCTCTTCAATAAGGTATGACAAATAATGGAAGAAGATTTTTTACATCTTATCAGCTTTGGTTCGTGCAAACTTACTTCAGACTTTTTTATGGCGTTAGACACACACCCTAAGCGTTCATTAAAGCCTTGGGTTGCCAAAATCGTAGGTACTCATCCCACCTATGGTTTATCGAGGGAATTTTTGCCTTATCCAAAGCTGTCTTTCTATAAGGCCGGACTTCAGTATTGCTACTGGGCTAAGATGGGTGAGGGACTTTTTGAGTTCCGAAACTTTCTTGACGACATTACAGGAGAATTGGAGTCCGGCTTCCTTTTGGTTAAAAATGGAATGGTTAGAGAGATCACAGATTTTCAAGCAAAAAGATGTGTGACCATTGGTATTGATGAGTGGCTTGATCAAGATTATACTAAAAGAGAGATTAATCTTGCCAAGGAAAAAGACTATGCAGACGATGACTTACCATTTTGATACTGATGAAGTAATTAAAAAGAACATTTGGATAGATCATCTCATCAAACGAATCATATCAATTAAAGAAGACATTCAAAAATATAAGAACACTCAAAATGAATCAAAGAATAAAAAGTCTTGGCAAGATAAGATTGATGAGTGCTTGGAAGTTTTGGAAGTGAATCTTGCTTATTTTAAAAAATTAACAGGGATGACTTATTATGACTACATCAAAAAAGTTTCAGACTACAAAGCACAATCCAACTAAAAGATTTTATCAAGAACTTTTTGCTCCCATTGTCGAACCTATTCACAGAGCAGTTTTTCACTATTTTTTATTAAGACTTTCTCCTGCTTATTTAGGGATGCATAAACCAGATCATCATGATCGAGTTGATGAAGCTTTTAATAATATGGAATATGAAGTTAAGAAATTTGTAAAAGAATATACTCAAAAGAAATCATTAGAAATAACAGAAGAGAATCATCGTAAAGAGATACAATATATAAATCAAAAGACTTTGGACAAGTTATATCATTTTAAAAATGAAGTCGTTGCTAAATTTATTTTTGTGTTAACTAGAGCAGAATATAAATTCTTACCACCTAATGATTCAATTGAACATTTTGGGAAAAATCATATTCAATCATTTAGTTATTTCTTAAGAGCATTTACCGCTAGTGAATGTTTGTTTTTTTATGGTAAATCAGAGTATGATCTTTTGGGATGGCCGTTTGATAGGCTTAAAGTTTCTCAAACAAATAAATTACTTTTTAAATCAATTGATGTACAGAGTTTGTCTTTTACTAACATGCAAATTATGTATTCACATTTAAAAGGTGTATTAGAAGGTGTTGAGTCTAATGAAGTTCAAGCCTTTAATTTTGATCTTAAAAAGCCTTATCATAAAAACTTAGTAGCTTTCGATGCTTATATTCAAAAGAAATTTTCTAAGTCAGTTTATACAGTTTCAAGAGAACACTTAGAAGATGTTTTTGCACAAGATATTGAATCAATGCACATTGTTGACTTTGAAGATACGAAAACAGGTCTTGATGTAATTTGGATTGATACTGGAACCGCCTACATTGATGATAATAAATTAAAAGGTGGAACCTGTGGAACTATTTACGGCCTTCATGAGCAAGCTGATGATCAATGTACATTTTTCATGTGTTTTTTAAAACCCAAAAATAAAGATATGTTCACTCCTATCATTTGGTTAACTTATTCACCTAAATACAAAGTAGGTCTTGAATGTCGTGGAGTTGCTAACAATTTACCTAACGAAGATCATCATCGTTACTTAATTCCTCTTTTTGAAAAGAGGTACATTGATCAATACCCACATGATAAAAATGGAAAAAACAGTTTTCTCTTTAATGGAATGTGTGGACTCTATTATTATAATATTGATAGTAATTTAGATTTTATTAATCAATATAATTGTGATCAAGAAGTGTTGAAATATATCTTAGAAAAGAGACCTGATCTTTTAAGTAATAAAATAAAAGATCAATATCGTGATTTAATGCTAACTAAAATATCAATTGAAGATGCTGTTAAAGATTATATTAAAACTGAGGGCAGGGATTCGCCTAGCAAGGATTGGTTAATTAAAATAATTAAAGGTGAATCATGCAATGATCATTATGATGATAATGATGTAAATTATGAATATTTTTTAGAAAATGAACTTGATAAGACTTCATTTAAAAATGTGGAAGTTACATTTAAAAAGTTTTACAAATCTATGACCGAAGAATTGGAAGAATTAAAAGAACATTATTATTCTGCCTATTACGCTGCCCTAGGAAGTGCATATAACGATGAGATTCATAAGCTTGTTTTAAACGAAGTTACAAACTATTTTGATGAAAATTACAATGCTCAATTTTCATTAAATTGGGACAGTAATGATGATGATGAAAGAGTTTATATAGATTGGCTTTACGGTAGTGATATTAAAAATCTGAGTAGCTATCGAGAGTTTTTAGTTGGACTATCGAGAAAATGTAATAGTGGGGATAGTTCTGAAGAGTATGATGTTAAAAACTTTTATAGCTTTACTGATAATGTTTATGCTGATGAAAAAAATGTTCTATCTAATTTTAAAGAATTAGTTGACTATGATGAATTTGTAGAAGAGTTAAAAGCGATTGGTGATAAATATTTAAAGGAGATTTCATGAAGATAGAAAGAAGAAATGATCTTAGAAGATATACTGTCATTGAAAGTAAAATTCATGAGCTTGTATGTCTAATTGAAGAAATTGATGCTCATGTAGCTTTGACAGAGGCGCAAGAATTATTAATCAAAGCACAAGATAAATTCGCTGATTATGTAGATGAAAAAATTCAAACTGAATGTTGGATGATTGAAGACATTAATGGATTGGTTTGTTTAGGTGAAAGGGATGAAAGCATAAAATCCAATCAGGTAAATTATTACGGTCATACCGTGCTTCATTTTTGCAACGAAAAAGCATACAGATTTTTAACTAAAAGTGATGCCGTTATTTTCATACGACGACAGGGACTTAGTGAACCTTATGATCGTGGTGGTTTAAAAATTAATTTACACTTATTTGATAAGGTTCAAAAATCATGCTGATTATTTAGTTTTTGTTGGTTAACTAAGGAGAAGGGTTGATGATTGCTCAATTTTTCAGATCAGGTTATTTGTATTTGATGGTGTCTTTATTCTTTATGTTGATAACAGTTATGGCCTATGTGGAAATACGGCGTATAAGGTGTTATTTGGAGGTTATAGCGAATGAATTTCAAAGTAGGAGAGATACTTATCACAAAGAGGGAGATTCAATTCAGGGACCGCAAAAAGGGTCTAACTTTTATTCCGAAAGGTGAGTTGGTTGAAGTTGAACATATAAATAAGAAAATGGGTTGGATAACTATTTCATACAACGAACATAAAGTAATAATTTCAAATAGTATGTATGATAGTGCTTTTCAAAAAAAAAAACTAACGGACTAATTTCTTAGACAGTAGTCTTTATGACAGATACTTAAGTGGAATGAGTTAGACCACACTTTTAAGTTGATATTGTAATAAGTTACTGAATGATACCTAAAATATCATCTTCTCTTAGAATCAAATAATCTTTCCCTTTAATCTTGATTTCCGAACCTGCATAACGGCCATACAAAACAATGTCATCTGGTTTTACACTTAATGAAGAATAAGTTCCATCATTTCTCCTACGGCCTTTTCCTGTGCTTAAGACTTTTCCTTGTGAGGGTTTGTCTTGGCTTTTTTCTGGAATAATAATGCCAAATGCAGTAATTTTTTCTTCTTCAATTGGTTCAACTAATATTCGATCTTGTAGTGGGACAACATTCATAAAAACTCCTAATTTGATTGTTTCTGATAATTTTAAAATGGTATTGAGAATAAAATTGTCAATCCTGATAAAAAACTAACGGCCTAATTTCTTAGGCCGTAGTTTTTTATGGCAGATACTTAAGTGGGATGAGTTAGACCACACTAGTCAATTATCACATAGCAAAAAATTCCATGCAAGCAAAAAGCGACAAATAAAAAAAGAGGTAAGGAACTTTAATCCCTACCTCCCCCATCCATTCCCAATACAGGAGAGTCCTAGATATTTAATATGCAGGACACTTGTCTATTTTCTCAGAAGAAAAATTGAGGTCAATAGTTAAAACAATTTGGTTGACTATTTATTTTTTGTTTTTAAATCATCCATATAGCGTTTTAAACCGTTTTTAATGCGTTTTTTAGCGTTCTCAGTGGCGTTCACAGTGGCGTTTTCTGATTTAGATTTCTTGCGTTTTTTTCAAGATGCTTTAGGATTGAATTACCAACCATTCATGGAAAATAAGGAGATTAACCATGCAAGAAACAATGAGCCACGAAGATTTTGTTAAAATGCAAACCGCAAAAACGGTAAATCACGCTGTCAAGGCAACAATGGATGCTATAAGTGATGATTACATTGATGAAGAACTCATTGATGATGAAGTCACGGGTCCGCTAAATTTGGATATTGAGAAGATTGCTAATGAAGCTGAAGCCGCAGAATCTTTTGATATTTTCAGCCTAGGTCAAACCTATGTTACTCATGGACATACCGTTGCTTACACCATTAAGAAAAACGGTAAAGTTCATGCTCACAAAGAGCATCCTTATTCATGGAAAGATTTACAGGAAGAACTTGGTGCAGGAACTTATAAAGTGACATTGAGATTACCAGAAATTAACAATAAATATGTTAAGACTCAATCTTTAACCGTTACTGATATTCCTGTTTCAAAGAAAGCTAACAATGAAGATAGCAATGTTCGTGCTACTTATATTCAGCCACCACAAAACAATACCCCTGATTTTGATTCTCTTATGGAACGTATGGAGAGACAAAGAAAAGAAGAGAGAGAGCAATCAAAGCAAGACGCTAGAGAGCGTGAGGAGCTTATGCTTAAAATGACTGAAACTATTTATAAGAAAGATGAAAACAAAACTGATGTAGCGACTGTTATTACTGGTTTAATTTCTGCTCTTTCTCCTCTTTTAGTTCCAATATTAACTCGTGAAAAGACTGATTCAAGTGTATCGACTCAAACTCTTATGCTTGAGATGCAAAAGATGAACATGGAAAATCAGAAGCAACAATTGACTACAACAATGGAGCTTTTAAAAGCTCAACAAGAACAAACTCGAAGTATGTTTGAAGGTTTGAAAGATACGATTGCCTCTATAGCCGATGATCGAGATACTGGAAATGATGGAGCAGATACAATGTCCCTCATGAAAGAAATTAGAGAAGCTGAAGATCGTGGCTTTGAAAAATATAAACTTTTACATGATCTTGCCGATGAGAAGGCCAGAGAAAAATCCGGTACTCCGGCCAAAGAAGAATCTACCACTGATGTACTTTTAAAGTCAGCTATTCCGATGTTGGGAATGATGTTCTCTCAGGGTAAGGCACAACAGGCACAAGTTACCGCTCCTTATACTCCTGCTCCTGCGGTCGTTCATGCTCCTGAACCACGGAGGTCACTTCACACAGCACCAACCCCTACCGTCAGTAGAGGACAGGATGCGCAAAGAATTAGGAGCCCTCAAATTAAAACGAGTGGTCAACCAAAAGGCTTCCGTACTGCAATCCCTAGCGTTTCACACGGGGAAGACACTAGGAAAAATACTGTAATGAATAATCCTCTTGTTGCCGACAAGAACTTGGGTACAATAGACCATGGCGGTGCATTGACAAGTAAAATTAAGGATATTGTAATTCCAGTTATTGTTGATGCTTTCTCAAATAATGAAACGGACAGGAAAAAAGTTGTAGAGCGTTGTATTGCAGAACTTAACCTCAATCACGTTCCTCTTCAAGCGATTGGTAAAAGTTTTAATACCACTCATCTTGACGAGATCATAGCCGAGTTTTCATTACCTGTAGAATTCGCCCAAACATTAAGGGAGCTACATTATGAACTACTCGTCGCAACAGGGAATGTTACCGAAACTCGATCACACGCTTAAGGCGTTAAATCAAAAGTTTCCAGACGGTGTACGAGGCAATTATAAAACAGTTAAATTCATGAAAAAGAAAGCGATCGAAAGGGCCAAACACCCTTTCGTTCGCCAACTTGTTGTTCAAATTCTAAATCAAAAAAATACAAGTTCTCATAATCATCTCGATGAAGCTCGTGCAATAGGTGAATGGGTAAGAGACAATGTTCGATACATGAAAGACCCTGCCACTATGGAACTTTTGCAAGACCCTGTGATGATGATCGAGCAAGCAAGTAAAGGTCAAGCTCGTGGTGATTGTGATGACATGGTTTTGCTGGCCATGACTCTTTTGATTGCTGGTGGAATTAAACCTTATGTAAAAGTTGTTCGCTATCAATCTGATTTCGGACCTTACAATCATATTTATCTAGCTGTTAATGAAAATAATTATAAACAATCTAAAGAATGGCTAATCATTGACCCAATAGTTAAAGATCAAGAAATTGGTTACGAAGTTCCTCACGCTAGTTCAGAAGTTATTGACGGACTTGCTGGTTTTGGAGCGACCGCTGTTGGCTCTTATATGGAAGAAGTAAAAATTAATGATATAGGTTTAGGCCTACAAATTGCTGGTTTTATGATTGGTGCTTATTTGACCTATAAGTATTTTATTAAAGATTAATTTCAAACAGGAGCGAAAGACAATGATTGATTCAGACTATAAAACTATCACAGAAGTTAATTACGCCCATGAAGTTTCTAAATCTCAAAATATTCGACTCTTAGATATTACATTTATAGGACCTATGATGATTTATGTTGCTTATAAGTACAAAATGAATCCAGCACATAAAGCAATCATGATTCTCTTAGGCCTATCTACAATTTATTATAACTACAAAAATTATCAAGCCACCAAAGACGGTGGCCTTTTAGTTGGTGGGAAGGGCGATAAGAAAAATATCTCTGATTTTTCTGCTGATCAAATTCAAAAAGGAATCTTAGTCGAAATGGAGCATACTAATAATCCTAGAATTGCTTTAGAGATAACTCTTGATCACTTAGCGGAGAATGATCATTATTATGATCTTTTAGAGAGCGTACATTCTGAAAATGAGCAGACTTCTAATATCGCTTAATTGTTGATGAAGATGCTTTGATTTATTGCCATAAATGGCAAATGAGGAAGAAGATGAATAGGACTTTTATATTGCATCAAATCGGTTATTATACCTTATAAGGAGAATTTAATGAAAACTTATACCCCTAATTTGCATGGCTTCGTTGTTTCAGATCACAATAATGATAGCTTTGAAGGCTTTCTTGATGACCTTACTAATAATCTAACTCAAGTAGCATCAAATACTTTATCAAGTGCTACAAGTTCACTGGAACAAAAAGCACAACAATCAGTTCAATCACAACTTGATAAAATTTTAGGTACTGGTGGCGGTACGGTTACACCTACTAATGATGGTGGTGTAATGACGTATCTGGTTCAACAACCAAATCAAGCTCCTATTGTTCAACAAGTGGGAACTCCTGTTCCTAAGTGGGTGTGGTACGTTGCTGGTGGCGTAGGCGGTCTTATGGTACTTGCGATCTTTGCAAAAATCATGATGGGTGGAAATAAAGTCCAATATGTTCAAGCAAAGTAAAGGAATATTTGTGAACTTTTTAGAAAACATAAAACAATTACCAACCAAAAACAAAATAGGTCTCGGACTATATGCTGGACTTATTGGACTATCAATTTTTAAAGGAGAAGATAAAAGTCTTTCTGAACAACCAGTAAAAGTTTCAAAGAATCCTAAGAAATCAATTTCACAAAAATTCAATGAAGCGGTTGTTAAGGCCAAAGAAACAGGGAAGACCCAGTACATCAGAATTGATGACGGAGGCCGTACTAAAATGATTAAAGTAAACCCAAAAATATTATAAGGAGCAGATCATGAGACAAACAATGGGATTTGATATTGGTGAATTTTTGCAAAAAACAATCGACTCAGCTACGCCAAAGCTTGAACAAGCGGCCCAAGATGCGCTTCTTAAAACTGGAACGCAAGTTTATAACCAATACGGTCAACCTGTTGTTGATGGTCTTTTAAAGACAGGTGTTGTGGCCTTAGCTGATCAACTTCAACAAGACCCTAATAAAGCGGCAGAAGCTCAAAAATATCTTGTTGGTTTTACCAAGGAAGGTGTTACAGGAGGACTTGATACACTTAAGCAAAATTGGCATTGGGTAGCTCTCGGAGTTGTAGGCCTAATGATTGTTACAGGTGGTTTTGCTGTTGGTGTTGCTAAATTAACAAAATAATTTTTTTATAAGGAGCATCGTCATGAGAAGAAATCCAAGAATTAGTATGAACAAAATAAGTCAAGCCCCAAGAGTTCAATTTTTTGATAATTCAGCCTACACTTTAGGTCGAATGTCACCACAGGAAAGAACTAAGGTAGTTGGTATTGATATGTTTTTAAAAGCTATTGATAAACTTCCTAGAAATCAAAAGAAAATAATTATTGATCAAGTCAGAAGATTGAGTGAATACACTGACCCAACTCAAGCACAGTATCAACTTGATAGAATTTTAAATACATTAAAATCTTTTCAAGTTACTCAAGGCTTAGGAGAGATGATTCCAGCAGTTGCTAATGCAAGAGATATTATTCCAATGATGTCAATGCAAATTAATCTTGATGAAGTTTCTAAAAAAGTTGCTGAAGCTCAACGTGAAGCTTCAAAACAAATTAATGAAGTTCAACGTGAAGCTTTAAAGCAAGTCGCTGAAGTTCAAAAAGAAGCTTGCAAATCATCTTGGTTAGATAAACTTAAAAATGCCTATCAAATTAAATCTCTTCCTTCTCAAGCATCAACACAAGCAGTTATTTCAAGACTTAAAAATGCTAGCAATCAAGTTAACAATGATATTGCTAACGCCTATGAAGATGTAGGTAGTTGCCATTGGCAAGCTGGGAATTACCCAACACCTTTTGATGAAAATGATGGCATAAGTTATCATGGTGATTTTAATTATGATAGTTCTGATTATGCTGATTTCGCAATTGTAGCAAGTGATCAATTTGCTAACTCTGAATTTTCTGACGTTATGGATGAAATTAAAAAGAGAAGTGAAAATATCAAATCAATTATTGAAAATGATGTTGTTGGTTCAGTACAGAAAGTGAAACTCTATTCTCTTTTAAGCAAACTGAAAAATGCACTAAAATTAGGCAAAGAAGGAAAAGAAGCTGATGTTCGTCATTATATGGAATATCAATATGCTGTTGATAGTGATGAAACAAAATTCATACCAAAGGACTTTGAAACTGTTGACAACTTTAATGACACTGAAGAAATTGTTGATAAACAATATGAAGAAGAAGTTGAGTTTGTGTCGTATGACAATGCACCACCTGAATCTGGTGGAGCAGAAAAATATGCTCTGTCCACGCCTAGTCTTCAATCAAAAGTTAAGATTGAGATTAAACCAGTTAAGAGTGGAGCTTTAAGAGAAGCGATCTTGAAACTATTTAAAAGATAATGGATTTTATGAGACAAATGAGAAGGTTAGAAAAAATAGCAACAACTCTCTTTCCTAGTCACTATTTTTTTTTCTCTCCACAACCGAGCCTTCTTGTTTGTCTCACCATTAAAAGGACTACTCAATGAATTATCGAAGTTTTTATCATCTCATACTTGTTGATGCTCTTAATAAGGGTAGATTAATTCCGTCTGATTTACAAAATGCAATTCTTTTTCCTAGATTAAGCTATGTTGCTGGTGCAGTAGAAAAAACGGTAAACGTATCAGGATTAAGTTATAAATACAACTTGTCTGAAGTAAATTTAAGAGAAAATGTTCTTGCTAATTTAAATCTTATTGCTTCAACAACGACTAAAGATGCTACCAAAAAAGTTTACGATGTTCTCCAACCGTTTCTTCATTACTTTCCAGATAATGCCTCTTGGGGTAGTACTACAAATACATCGTTTATCAATCTCTACAAAACTACAAAAACTTTAATTTCATCGACTACTTACACATTGGATTTAACACTTAATCAAAACATGGCAGGATTATTCCCTGAAGCTATGGCCTTATATTCTGAAATTGCTTTAGCTAAAACAAATGGAACTTCTGCTAATTATGAAAAAGAAATTGAAAATGAACTTAATCGAATTAAAGAAATAAACAATCAGGCCATTGCTCAATTATCAAGCGAGCGAGAAAAATTTAACTCAATGAAAGAAAGTTTAGAGTCTGCGATTGATCTTGCTCGAAAGGAAAACTTTTCACTAATTAGCAAGACGAAAGAAATGAATGAATACTATTTGCAAGAACTTCAAAAGAGAGATGTAGTAATTGATAATCTTTTAAACTCTGGAATGGGTGATTTAAATAGTGACCCTGAGCTTACCGCACTTCTTGGTTCAGTTCCAAAATACATGAGATATTACATCATGCAAACTGCCTTAACTAATCCAATCATACTGAATAGTCTTCAAAATGGTTCAGCATTATTAACGGTTGCCATGAGAGAATTAATTGATGGTCTTTATTATTATGAACATTGGTATTATCAACTCGCTGTAGATTCTGCAAAAGTTGAGCAAGACCTATACGTTTCAGTAAATCCTGTTGGAAGTTCTATTGATATTAAAGAGGTTTTTAATATTGATCTTAAAGATTTTCCTAGTCTTCCAATGCCTCTTAGCGTGAACACGTTAGTTACAACATTTAGTCGATCTGAATTTATTTTAGGGAAATATATTTTTCCTCATCAAATAGATTTAGCGATAACTGCTCAATCTCCGCAAATTTCAAAGAGACAAAGAAGTTATTGTTTTTATATTTTAAGACTGGCCGCTTCTTCATTTTTTACAGGCTACGGTGGCTCTAATATTTATAACGGCCGTAATCCTTATATAAGGTCGCTTGATCTAATACTCGTTAAACTCAAAGAGCTTGTCAAAGCTACTGCTTCAATTAAGCAAGACTTAGAGTTGGTAAGAATCAATACAGAGGTTTCGATTTCAGATGCAAACAAGCAAAGACTTGCTAAGGTAAAAGAAATGAGCGAGCTTGAAAATGCTACGAAAGAAGCAGAAATTAAATGGGCAGAATATCAAGCTAAACTTGATTCCATTGAATCTGAAATAGCATCTTTAAGTAATACTAATATTTATCTTGATAAGACTTTAAAGGACAGACAAGGCCTTATTGAAAAATTAACAAGCTTAATAGGATTATAATATGAATCAGAATAAACTTAATGCCCTTCTTAATTTGTATCTGGAAGCTTATCTTTTTAGGAAAGTACCACTTTCAAAATTAAAGACACCATTGCCATCGACTTATGATGCTTCTAAGGTCTCTAATTACATAGCTATATTTGATGGTATTACAGATGTGAATAGTGCTAAGGTTTATTTTTACTCTAATATGCCAACTACAACAAATGGATGGATTTATCCAATCTTACCAGAAGCTTCAATTATCCATTCTGAGTTCCCAAAATTTTTAGAAGAAAAAACTAAAAACATAAAGTCGGCGGCTAAACTTCTTGTTCTTTTAAATGACATGAAAGTAAACAATGAACAAAACTCAATGTTAATCGAACTTGAAAAAGGAAAAATTGATTCTATCAATATTAATCTTCAAGCCTCACTTCAATCAGCGAAAACAGAGCAAGATCGTATCTTGTCTGATTTTAATATTCAAAAAGAAAAGAATGAAAAAATTCTTGCTGAAAAAGATGCTTACATTTCTTCGCTAAAAAATAAGTCATTAGAAAATTCTCCGCAAGTATTAAGCGGAAATATGGGGACTCTTCCTTTTGATTTTTTTAATGAAGTTTTAACAGATGAGTTCTTTGAACCCATTTATTTCTATAATGAAAATTTTATGAACCTTGTTAAAAAAGGTGGTGAAGCCTACAGCGATTACATGAATTCACCTAGCTATAAAGCAAGAGATTATATCATTTTTAATTTTTTAAGTAAGTCAGGTGCTACAAATAATTTATTCATCAATTCATACTTTGATTTACCGATGGATAATCCTCCAATTCCATACTTCAGCGATCTCTTTGCTCTCACTCAAATTGATTATAGTGATGTTGATCAAACATCATTAGACCCTTATGTTCAAAAGATTTTAAAGAAAATTAATTATAATCTTTCTAATTTTTTATCTTATAAAAATACAATTGCAGGAGACCCTAAAAAGCAACGTGCCTTTGATTTTCTTTATAAAAAGGTTTATGAAGGTTATCTGAATAGTTTGTTTCTTGGTGAATACAAAAATTTATTATTAGATCAAAAAGAAAAGATTATTGAAGCGGCCCTTCAGGAAATTCAGATAAACTCTGAATTAGATAATTATGTAACTGAGTCAACTGCGATCTTGGATAGATTGAATACGGAAAAAACAAATGCAGTTACGTTGATTTCACAACTTCAAGAAGCAATGTTACAGGCCAAGCTTAAGTTTGAAAAAACTAAAGTCATGTCAACAACTAAAGAAGAAGAACTCAATGCTTTAAGAATTAGAAACGATGAATTAACTGCTCTTATTAAAAAAGCTGAAAGCGATCTTGCTACACTTATGAAACAGTTTGAAGAAAAACAAGCAAGGTTACTAGCTGAAGAAGTAGCAAGACAGCTTGAGATTGAAAAGGCCGAAAAAGCTCTTAATATTTTGCCAATTGAAGAAGCTTTTAGTACAGCAGAAGAAGTAACGAACGATTCAATTCAAACAATGATGCCTACTCCTGAAGTAGATGCTATAAATGATGCTGTTAATAAATCAGCTAAAATTAAAAAAGCACAAAAATTAGGCTTAGGTTTGGCCGTAGCTTATGGCCTTTACTCTTTATTAGGATAATAAATGACAACAAATCCATTTTCTATTTTATCTGAAATTAATATTGATTGGGACTTGATACCTAGTTCAAGTTTTTCCCCTAGTAATCAACAATCACAAACTCAACTTGAACACATCAGAAAAAACAATGCTCCAAAATATAGAGCAGTAATGGAAGATCATAAGATCAGATATAATTTTTACACTGGTCTGGCATTAAAAACTAATGACAAATCTCCAATGAAGTACGCTCTCATTGATATGAGAAATCTTTATTTAGTTGAATATTATCGTGGTGCTTTTCTTTATTTTAAAGAACTCATGATCGCCTACATTAATAGCGTTGATAATGTTAAAGGTCGATTCGCTATTTCAAAATTCGCTAAAGAATCTAAAGCATTGATCGAATCTCTTACTCAATTGCGAGATATGGCATCACCTGAAGCTAAGAATTTATGGCAGATAAGAATTGATGAAACAATTGCTCAAAGCCTCGATACGCTCAATCTTTTAGAAGTTTACGATGCTATTGAAGCTTCAACTTGGGAAGCTCCAAGAATTGAAGAAATAAAAGATATCGCTGATTTTGAAAACTTAAAATATTCAGAGGCACTAGAAAAGTATATGCTCATCAATAACGGTTTGCATCTAGTCCCCGATTGGTTAATTAAACTCTCTTCATACCTTCTTGGGAAATACGGGGGGCAAGGGTTGCCAAGTGACTTCGTAAACTTGTCGAGAGCTACTGTCTATTGTACTGAGAATTTGAATCCGATGAATGTCGCAAACAATATGTTCAATGCTATTAATAGTTGTTGGCTACAGATGACATTTGGTATTAAAGAAATTGAAGAATCCTATATAAAAGGTACGATTGATAATTTTATCAAAACTGTTTATCAACCTTATTATTCATATCCAACAAACTTGACTTCAATCAATCCTGACTTTGATCAATACTCTGAAGATCAAATGATGAGTGGTTTTTTCAGTAAAGTTTTTAAAAGTATTGTTAGAGTGATAAAAGCTCCAATCGAGCTTGTTGCCAAACCAATCTTAACTCCTGTTTTTAAATCAATTGGAATTGAAAAATATTTACCTTTTAATATGATTGATAAACTTTATCAAATCCCAATGGATGCCGCTCAACGATTGGCAACCTTAATCGAAAAACCATCATTAAGAAATGCCATTGCTGTTGCTAAGGTTCCTGCTACCGCTATGGCCAGAATGAATTCTATTGTCATTGATGAAGCAAGAAAATACGGCCCTGTAAATCAAATGGATAAATGGACAGGTGGTTTGCTTGCTTCATTTGAGAGATTAAATGAAGTTGAAATTGTTTTTATCGAATCAGAAGGTAAAGCAGAAATAAATTGGGCATTAGTGGCATTTGATCTAATTAAAATCGGTGCCGTTGCCATGGCCGGAGGAGGAGCAATCCAAATTCTCTCTCAAGCAGGCTATCAAGGTTTAGTGACTGAAACAGGTTTAGCTAAATCTAATAATGAATTTATAAAACTTGCTGTCGTTAGTGGGGCCGCTTTTGTGGGCAATGCTTCGGCAGGAGTAGCATCAGGAAGTAATGTTGCAATTTCTCAAGTAGCTAGTCAAAGTGCGGTTCAAGGGACTTCAATGTATGCCACTGATAGGGCCGGAAATGTTTTAGTGAAAGAGACTCCACTTGGAAAAAGTGAGACAGGAAGGACTTTTGCAAGCCTTGGAGCTGATCTGACAGGCAAGGCAGTACTTGCTACAGGTGGACAAGGAAATTTCTCTCAGGAGGCCCAAAAAACTGCTCTAAATAAGATCAATGAGGTTGCTCTCGCTAAGGCCTCTCAGAAGGTTGGTATTGACCCTAAACTTACTTTACAAATCTTAGATGAAGCAAAAGCTTTATATGATGGAAAAGTGAATGAAGGTTATATTGCTGATAAAGCAAAAGCTGAAACTGACCGTTTTGTTCAGAAAAGAATGGATGAAGCTTATGGAACGGTTCAAAAATATGGTGAAGATTTTGCGACTTATTTATTGAATAAATTTGGATTAATGCCTGATTATGATGAGGTTATTACGCCTCAAGATTTTTATGCTTATCAAATGTTCATTGTTAGGCCTGGCAAGAGCTTTTTGACCATAGACTATACAGCGTCAAGAAAAAAGCTATACTTAACAGTAGGTGGACTTGCCGCTTTAGCAGGGGCCTATTTTCTGATTGGAGATACTGAATGAGAAACGATACTCTACATTCTCAAGCTGATTTTGGATGGTCATTTTTCGGTCCTAATTATGCTGATATGAGTGATCAAGAAGTAGGTCTTGATGTGCTTGATCGCTTTGTTAATAAATATAATGATGTTAATGGTACTTCTGTAACGGTTGAAGAAGTTAAATCTTTTTATCCTCTCTCACAAATTACAGGTTTAGGTCTTGGTGTAAAGTTTGTGCCAGAGATTGATTCAAGTGTAGTTGATGATGCCATGGAAAATATTATTCAACAAAGTGGAAATAATATTCCTAATAATCTTCAAGTTTTTTTAAATGCCTTAAGCCAACAGGTTCAAGGTCAAAATCCTATTTTTAATTCTGGTTTTTGGAAATCATACGGAAAAGATGTTGTCGTTAAACTTGCTGAGAAAGGAACTCAAGCAGAAACTCTTTTAACTGCTGGAACAGGTGTTGCGAGCTATGCTTCAAAAAATATTAATTGGGTTTTACCAATAATTTTAGGAACAATAGCTTTAGGTGTTGGTGCTTATTTTATTAAATCAATTCCTAAAATACCAAAAAGGAAATAATTGTGAAAAAGATTGGACAAATTCAAATGGGAGAAAACACATGGGTTTATCAATATGATGAACTTTCTCATCCTTTAAATTTGAAGTCACCGATCAAAACTGCCGTATGTGATACCCCTGACAATATTTGGGTCAAGGTAGGCAAGAAAGATACCGATTGGGTAAAATCAACCAAACGATTAGTATTAGTTGATATACATGATTGGTTTTTGGAGGCCCTAGATTTTAATAAAAAAGAACTTAGTCATGCGGAAGCCCAAGCGTTTGCAGGAATTTTAACTTTTAAACAGGGTGATCTGAGCGACCAAGGCACAAAACTGGTAGAATCATTGAAAAAAGACTTTGAATTACAAGGGTTAACGCCTAACATAATGTATGTACCATCGTCGGAAGTGAATGGAATGAGCGAAAACTGTATTTATCAACATCAATTTTCTCAAACGACTTTGCTTTTAAAGCATAAGAAACTTCCATTATTAGTTATTGCAAATGGTAATCTTGATTTAAACACATCGAGATTAATTAAAAATAAGAACGGAATGAACAAGCAAGAAATTTTATTAAACGGAATTACAGGCTAACTCAGGAGGATGCTATGGAATTTTCTTATCTCTTTGGAAACCCAAAAAAGGGTAAAAAGAAAGCAAAAAAATCAGCAAAGAAAAAAGTTTCGGTAAAGAAGCACGGTAAAAAGAAACCTGCTAAAAAAGCAAAGAAGAAAGTTTCTTCTAAGAAAAAAGTAGGCAAGAAAAAATTTGGGAAGAAAAAAGTTTCCAAAAAAGTTCATGCTAAAAAGATTTCTGGTAAGAAAAAATATACAAAAAAAGTTTCTGGTAAACGTAAAGTTAGCAGAAAAAAAGGCAAGAAAAATCCAGAAGCAAGAACTTTGAGTTCAGGCAAAAAAACTTTAGCTTTCACAAAAAATGAAATCAAAAGAGTTTATTCTTTAAGTGATTCAGCAATGAAGTCATTGAAGAAGCTTAAAGAACTTCATGTTTGTGAAAAAAATGTTGGTGCAAAAAAGCGTCAAGCTGATTCGATTAAGCGTTTAGAATCTGCTATCGGTAAACTCGATACCATGAAAAAATATGTTGATACGGCCAATGTTGATTCAGCATCGACAAGTGGAAAAGTAACTTCTTCAAAAAGAGTGAGTGATGCTCGTTATGATATGGCGATTAAAGATGCTATCAAAGCAATGAAATCGGCCAAACATATTCATATTGCTCCAAAACTAAAATCTAAATCTGCTTCTAAGAACAAGAGACCTAAAAAAGGTTCTGCTGAAGCTAAGGAATGGGCAAAAAAAATGCAAGAAGCTCGTAAGGCCAAAGGTACTAAGAAAAAGTCTAAGGCCAAATCAAAATCAAAAGCTAAGACAGCTAAAAAAGTGAAGTCAAAAAAGAAGTCTGTATCATCTTTCATTAAATCAAAAATGGTAAAAGGTGGTGCTAAGAAGTCTAAGGCGAAAAAGTCAAAGGCCAAAAAGTCTAAGGCGAAAAAGTCTACAAAAGGAAAAAGTCAAAAGCATCAAAAACATTCAAAGCCTCAAAAGAAATTACCTGTATTTTCTCTTAAGTCTTTAATGAATAAATTGCCTTTGCCTTCTAAAAAAGGAAAAACAAGAAATTTCTTTATTGGTAAGAAGAAGTTCAAAATAGTTAAACTAAACCCGTCGGGAGGAAACATGGAAGTCGAATCACTTGCAAAACACAAAATGGTAGGTAAGGCCTACAATGCTCTTAACAAAATTTCCAATATGGCCGCCAAGCATGAATTCTTGGAAGTCTCTGGTATGGCCGCTTCAGCCGCTCTTATGGGTGTTGTTGATCGTGCTTTATTAAATGCCCCTGCGATTGGTGGTGTTTATAATACGATGAGAAGTTACGGTGGTGTTGGTATGGCATCATATCTCTCTGGTCTTGCTGTAGCGATTGCTACTGAGATGGGAGCTAAGAAACTCTCTGGTGAAGGTAAAGTAGCAATGGAAGCTTTACATCAAATCTCTCGTGGTGTTATTTCGGCCGGTATCGTAAATATGTGGCAAACTCTTCTTGCACCTTCAATGGGCGTAGCAGGATTGGTTCAAACTAAAAACATGAATGGTTTGGTTCAAACTATGAATGGTGCTGATTTTGGTCGCTTGATTGAAACAAAAAACATGAATGGTTTAGTTCAAACTATGAATGGTGCTGATTTTGGTCGTTATGGAAATTTGAATTCAACTAACGCTGATTTTTCAGGTCTCGTTCAAACCATGAATGGAGCTGACTTTGAAGGCTTCAATGATGATGGTTATTATGATAATAATGATGATTATGATGATTATGATTGTCAAAATTATTCAAACACAGCTTATGACATTAAATCTGTAGTTGATGATCAATCAGCAAATTCAATGAATGATTATGAAGTTTCTGAAGTCTTATCAGGAATTGATTTCGAGTAATAAGTCCTCGCCTTCTTTTTACTCGTTGATGATACGGCCTCTTAATTGAGGCCGTTTTTTTATATAATTTTTATATAATTTATATAAATAGATTTTAAGACCAAACAAAAGGCCTCATCCTTGAGGCCTATTGAGCATTTCTGCTAATTTGAGAGACATTTGACAGAGATCGTGGATAAAAATCGCAAGTTTTATCGGCTTTCTCACGCACACACAATAACAATTATATCAGGTATTTTTTTCCAGAAAACTATTTTTTGTTAATATTTTCCTATTGCATCAAATTTTAGTTCCGATAAGATATAAAGGTATGAAGTTCCCCAAGCGTAGTAATCCTTAGAACGTCGAACTTGCGGAACTTAAAAAACAATTGGGCAACCAAAATTTCAAGGAGGAATTATGCCTAGAGTGAAACTTAAAAACGGTGAGCTTCGTGATCAAATTAAGCTCGACATCTTCGACACGATCGAACAAGCGGCGGCTACCACACTTTCTGGTGTGAACCCTTTCTTTACCGATGTCCAAGGTAAACCTCGTTCACAAACAAACTTACGTTTGAATGGAACATTTGAAAACCAAGTTTCTTTCTTGGTTCTCGGAATTGGCTTTGATGCCATTTCTTATGATGTAGATGACATCAATCTTTTGGGTCAAATTACTGACCTTTCAGCTCTTACCCTTAAAATCGGTGAAAAAGATTATTGGTCAGGACCAACTCGTTTCGTATCTGGTCGTGTTTTAACTTATGCGGTTAATTACACTCAATTCGGAACACACGCTCCAAGCCATTATCCTCTTCGTGGAGCAGATAGTATTCCTATTCCTTCTCTCCAAACTTTCAGCCTTGAATGGTCTTTCGAGTCTGCAACTGCTGCGGCAACTTCTGTCAAAAGATATGTTGCTTCATTGAAAGGTCTTCAGCGTAGACCAGTTCAGTAAGAACTTTTTTTGGAAGGGAGCTTCGGCTCCCTTCTTTTTAACATTTTAATCCTACTTGAATGGCATCAAGTCGCAGAAGAAGGAGTATCGTTATGGATTTTAAAATCCCAAACAATCGTCAAGATTTAATCGCTAAAATGTATGAGCTTCAAAATTTACGAAGTGATCTTCGTCGTCAAGAGCAAAATTTAAAATCAAAAAGAAACGTCATGGGTGGTCAAGCATTGATCTCTAAAGACGATCTTGGATTATCGTTAGAACAAATTATTCCAAGATATTTGGAACCGAAAAATATTGGTAAAATTGATTCAGTTATGTGGGATTTCTTTTTTCCTATGACTGTCGATTTTGGAACCGACCCGACTTATGATGTGAATTCACGCTTAAGTCAAACAGTTCAAGTTTCTCAAGAGAGTGCTTTTTTATTAGTTGGTATCACTCGCTCATATTTGAGTGCAGAAGATTCAGGATTTGGAGCGCCTCTTCAAGTTACAATTCGAGACAATCAATCAACTCGTCAATTTAATGATACTCCAATTCCTTTGCAAAACATTGGGACCAAAGGACAACCATTAAAATTTGATACTCCTCTGCTTTTGCAACCAAACTCAAGAATAACTTTAGAAGTAAGTTCTTGGTTGGATGGTGATCAGCTTGCTACTGAAGGTTCAGGTAAGCATGAATTTGTGCTTTATGGAATGAGAGCAAGAGATGTGAATAATGCAAAAGTTATGACATCAATTTGGGTTTAAGGAGGACTTTATGACTGATTTTAATACATTAAGTAACGAACAACTTATTAACGAATTTAAAGCTATGGCCAATAAATTTAAGAGTGAACAAAACTCTTTGGCCCAATTGAAATCGGAAGTTGAGAATTCACTTCCAAAACTTGCGATTGCAGGGCTTGAAGATATTAACCGTATCATCTGGCCTTTTGTTTTCAATACAGAAGCGGTTGAAGTTGCACCTAACCAAACGCTTTCAAGTTTTATTGGAATCACTCAGGAGGCAGGATTTGTCGTTACACGATTGGTAAAAACTGTTTTTCTAAAAAATGGTGTGGCCGATTATGAATACGTTGACCCAAGAGATGATTCACAGACAGGACTTGCTGACGGGTTGAATTTTACATTGACTGATTCGCAATCAACAAGAACTTTTCATCAAAACCCTATGGCCGTAGATAATATCGGTGATTACCGATGGCCATACAAAATGGTTTCTCCTCAATACATTTCACCAAACAATAACATCGAAGTGAAGTGGTTCAACAATTCGTCAACCAAAACTTATATTCCAAGATTATCAATGATTGGTTACAGAATTAGAATTGAGGATGCACAAAAATTGCTTTCACTCGTATCACGATAAGGAGGCCCTATGAAGCAAACTGGCATGGGAGCAGGAATCCAATTCGGTGACGAAGGAAAAGCTGTTCCTCAATATAGAAATCAAAGTGGAGGAGGTTCGCCTTCTCCTTCTCAAAGTAACAATACAATGCTTTTGGATATGCTTAATCAAAAGATGAATGAGATCACAAATCTTTTGAAAAATCCAAATCCTGTTATGCTACCTAAAAACTTTTATGCACCTGATGGTGCTGATGTACTCGATTTAAGAACTCTTGCTCAAGTACCTGCTGGTGCTACTCTGGAAATCTTTAGATTTTTAGTTCCTTCAAGTACAAGCGTGAGAAT
>Ga0210057_1001267_pt1 | contig 38910 bp, 32 predicted proteins | sample CryGeyCG2114_010_2_FD_183968 | JGI IMG/M metagenome (GOLD analysis project Ga0210057, IMG submission 183968) | Groundwater microbial communities from aquifer - Crystal Geyser CG10_big_fil_rev_8/21/14_0.10 (SPAdes) (version 2) | ecosystem: Environmental > Aquatic > Deep subsurface > Groundwater ... | reverse complement strand
TCACCTCTTCAATGTCTTCCACTTTCATCTTCGCGTCCGCGAGCGCCTTGCGGCAGGGCTCCATTGTCTGTTCCACCAAATCCCCCACCAGCTCCTCCAATTTCGCGCGCGTTAATTTCATTACCAGATGCTTCGGCCCTTCCGCGTCCGAGGTGATAAAAGGCTGATTAATTTCCGACTCCGCCGTTGTGGACAGTTCAATTTTGGCTTTTTCCGCCGCTTCTTTTATTCTCTGCAACGCCAAAGTGTCTTTGGACAAATCAATTCCCTGCTCTTTTTTAAATTCCGCCACGATGTAATCAATAATCCGTTTGTCAAAATCTTCGCCGCCCAAATGCGTGTCGCCATTGGTGGCTTTTACTTCCACCGTATCGTCGCCGATATCCAGTACCGATACGTCAAAAGTGCCGCCGCCTAAATCGTAGACCGCGATTTGCTGGCCTTTTTTCTTGTCAAAACCGTAAGCTAAAGCGGCCGCAGTCGGTTCGTTAATAATACGCTTGACATCCAAACCGGCGATGCGCCCGGCGTCTTTAGTGGCTTGTCTTTGCGAGTCGTCAAAATAAGCCGGCACCGTGATAATGGCTTCCGTAATTTTTTCGCCCAATTTTTCTTCCGCGTCGGCTTTTAGTTTTTGTAAAATAAAAGCGGATATTTCCTGCGGGCTGTATTCTTTGCCCTGCATAACTACTTTTACGCCCTCGCCGCTTTGCACGATTTTATAAGGATAAACTTTGATGTCGCGCTGAACTTCCGAGTCGGAAAATTTCCGGCCGATTAAGCGCTTCACGGCGGTAATGGTATTGGCGTGATTGGTTACGGCCTGCCGTTTGGCGATTTGGCCGATTAAGCGTTCGCCGGCTTTGGAAATCGCGACAATGGAAGGAGTAGTTCTCGCCCCTTCTTTATTTTCAATAATTTTCGGCTGGCCGCCTTCCATAATGGCCATGGCGGAATTAGTAGTGCCGAGGTCAATGCCTAAGATTTTGGACATAATTTTAAATTTTTAATTATTAATTTTATAATTTTTAATTTTCAAACGATTTTCAATTATATTCTTCACGGGATTGCTTCTCCCGCAGTATTGCGGGGCGGGAATGACAATTCTAAATATCCTAATATCTAATATCCTAATATCTAATTTGTAATTTTTTCTATATAAACTACTACCTTAGCTGGTTGCACTACCCTCTCTTGCAACTTATACCCTATCTTCACCACCTTCGCAATTTTATTATTTAATTTTTCGTCTTCAGTTTCTGTTTTTTCCACTGCTTCGTGTTCGGCCGGATTAAATTCAGAATCAACCGGATTAATGATTTGCACGCCGTTGTCTTTTAAAATATTTTCAAACTGCTTGATCACATGCTTAATGCCTTTTAGCCAGGCGTCATGATTATTCTCATCGGCATGTTCCAGCGAAGTTTTCAAATTTTCATACACGGGCAAAATCTCCATTAGCAAAGCGCTGTTGGCAAATTTCACGAACTCCGCCTTTTCTTTGGCGGTTTCTTTCTGCAAATTCTGGTAATCCGCCAGCGCGCGCTTCCATTTATACTCCAAATCTTTAATAGTTTCGTTGATTTTTTCTTGTTCTTCGCTGTCTTCAGTTTTGGTATCTTTTTGATTGTCCATAGATATCTATAAAATTTCTAATTAACCTAATTATTCTAATTAGTCTAAATAATGAACAACGCCCAATACATTAATAACTAATTTATTATTAGACATTCATTAGTTGGGATTTATTTAGGTCAATTAGAAATTAGAATAATTAAAATTATTTAAGGTTTTGCCTGATATATTCCACCAACCCCAAACACTTGTCATAATCCATCCGCACCGGACCGATGATGCCGAACATGCCGTACTCGCTGTTGCTTTGGTATTTAGTGATGACCGCTCCGCAAAAAGCGCCGAAAGGGTTGTCGTCGCCGATTAAAATTTGCGGCTCGGCGGTGGTTTGAGGATATAATTCGTTAATAATTTCTTCCATTTGGTCAATGACGTGGGAAACGTCAATCACCTTACTCGCCGGCGCGAACTCCGGTTGCGACAATAAATTGGAAATGCCGGTGTAGTACAAATCGTTGCGGCTGAACGCCCAAAAAACCGCCAGTCCCGCCAGGTCGGCTAAATCTTTCGCCGTCTGTTTTAGGGATACCTCTTCGTCGCCCCGGAAGTCGCTGAAATTTTTCGTATCTTTGGCGGCGGGTTGCTTAGGCGATAAAAAATTACGGATATAAAATTGGTAGGCTTTAATGGTCGGGATGCGGCCGGCGGAAGTATGCGGCTGGTGGATATATCCTTCTTCTTCCAGTTTTACTAATTCATTGCGCACTGTCGCCGGACTGTAAGGCAATCTGAATTTTTCCACTAAAAAACCCGAGCTGATAGGTTCCGCCGTTTTGATGTACTCTTTGATGATAATTTTTAGCAGTTCCTGCTGCCTTAGTTCCATATATTTCCAGTATAAAAAATTAGCACTCCCTTGTCAAGAGTGCTAATTATTGAAAAATTATATTATTTTTTGTTTTCCCTGCCTCGCCGGCAGGCGGGTTGCTTTAATGTTTTAATGGCTTCTTGTCCCAAAATACCACTCCAGCACTCTTTTGGCAACCGGCACGGCGGCCTCGGTCGCTTCCCCGCCTTCTTCCACGATAACAGTAATCACGATTTCAGGGTTCTCAAAGGGCGCAAAACCAGTGAACCAAGAATGTGTTTTCTCGCTTAAATCACTGGACCATTGCGCGCTGCCGGTTTTGCCGGCGGAAGTTACCGGCAGAGAGTCCAAACTAAGGCAGCTGCCGTAAGTAACGCAATCGCGCATTCCCTGCCGGACCAGTTTAAAATTTTCTTCCTCAATAAAATCGTGGCGCAAAATTTTCGGCTCTATTATCTGCGCCGTTTCGTCTTGGCCGTTCAATAATTCTTTGACTAAATGCGGCTGGTACAAAATGCCGCCGTTCGCGAACACCGCCGTGTACGCCGCTACCTGCAGCGGCGTTGCCGTTATGTCTCCTTGGCCGATAGCCAAATGATAAGTGTCGCCGATATACCATATTTCTTTTTTAACGCTCTCTTTCCATTCTTTGGACGGCAGAAAGCCGGCTGCCTCGCCCGGCAAATCTATGCCCAAGGGCTGGCCTAAGCCGAACAGATGGGCGTAATCGGTAATGCGCTGCACTCCCAAACCGGTAAAATCATTGTACCCTCCGCCCAAATAGTAAAAATAAGTGTTTACTGACCAAGCCAGGGCTTTACGGATATCGGTTAGGCCGTGGCCGCCCGCTTTCCAATCGGGAAAAAACCATTCTTTAATCCGCAACCCGCCCGCGCTGTTAATCAAAGTATTGGCAGTTACGACATTTTCCTGCAGCGCGGCGGCCGCCACTATCGGCTTAAAAGTTGAGCCGGTGGGAAATTCTCCGCTGACCGCGCGGTTAAACAACGGCTGATTGGGGTCAGAAATCAGCTGCTGATAAATTTTCGAACTAATTTTTGCCGCAAAATCATTACTGTTAAAACTAGGCAGGCTGACTAAAGCCATTATCTCTCCGTTGGCGGGGTTAAGGGCAACCGCGGCGGCTTTACTCGCTCCCACCGCCGTTAGTTGCGCCGATAATTCTTGCTCTAACTTGGATTGTAAAGCGCTGTTAATCGCTAATAACAAATTATATCCGTCCTCTTTTTTTAATTCATTAATGACGCGTTTTTCTTTTCCTAGAGCGTCTACCTCAATGTATTTTTCTCCGTACCGGCCCCTTAATTGCTTCTCCCAGATTTTTTCTAACCCCGTCTTGCCGACATAATCAGTGAGGGCGTACGCTGGCTGGTACCGTTCATATTCTTCGGGAGTGATAATTCCGGTATAACCTAAAATGTGCGAACTCGACAGACTGGGCAGCCGATATTGCCTTTGGGAAGACAAGCCGACGGTTACTCCGGGCATGTCTTTGGTCGCTAACATCAGTTTCATTGCTTGCGGATAGCCGATTTTATCGGCGACTGTCTGCGGTTGATAAGCCGCTAACGTATTCTGCCGGTACTGCATTAATAAATAATCTAAATCGGTAGCGGCTCCTTCTCCTAAAATATCGCCGATAGCTTTAGTAATCGCCAGGTTATTCATCCCTTTTGGTTCCCGAGCCATTAGGTCGGCGGGGATAACTTGCAGATAAAATACCGGTATGTTATCAACTAAAATATGCCGCTCGGAGTCATAAATCACTCCGCGGTCAGCCATAATTCTTTGCTGGCGAATGCGATTATACTGGGCAAGCTCTTGATAGTAAGGCCCGCGGTATAACTGCAGCCAGGCGGCTCTGCCGAGTAACAATAAAAAACTGGCGGCGATAATTACCAGCAGCCAATTTACTTTGGGCAAAGAGATGTTGCGCCCCATTTTCTCTCCGGCGGTTTCCGCTTCTCGTTCTCCCAGCAGGCCTTCTTCGGTCCAACGCAGGCGATAGCCGGCCGCTAATTTAGAGTCGGCCGTTTGATCGTAGCTAAGAGCGAATAAATCATTATGGTTATTATGTTTTTTGGTATATATTGGCTTCATAATTACCGGATGGTCAAAGGTAAATTATCTGATAAAAAATGCTTTTAGCCGCCGGCTAAAATAATTGATGAGATAAAAAATAATTAAAATGGAAAAAATGTTAGCGGCTATTTCGTACCCCCAGTCGATAAAGCTATGGCGGGTAATGATAAATTGGAGCGGGACGCTTTCGCCGATAAAATTAGCCGACAATCGCAGCGCCGCTTTTATCAGCTCATAACTAACGGTAGCGGCCAAGGTTAAAAAAATAAATGAGTAAAGAGAGCGGTTGGTAAAAAATTTCCCTAAAGCAAAATGAGTTACGATCAGCGCCCCTAACAAACTGATTATATTTAAGCCAAAAAAATCAGCCGCCTGGATGTCTGATAAAATGCCGAATAAAAAAACGACCCAACTGACCGTTCCGGCGTCAGCGACCACTAATAAAGTCACTAAAGTTACGATAATAAAGTTAAAATAAAACCAGGGCCAAGGAAGAGCGGCGATAAAACTGGTTTGAAAAATGAAAATAACCGCCACTGCCATCACTTTTAATATTCTGGCTAACATATAACGCGTGGTAAAAACTACTGTAAGATGACTGACACGATGGAAATGTTGTTTAAATTAACGGCCGGGCTAATGACGGCTGATTGGAATAGATCGTTAGTTTCTTTCGTCACGGCGACGACGCTGCCGATAATTAAGCCGCGGGGAATATTAGACTCCAGACCGGAAGTTGTTACCACCTCGCCTGCCTGAACGCTTTCGGTTTGGGGAATAAAATCTAAGCGGACCGTTAAACCAAGCTCTCCTTTAGTAACGCCGCTGGTTCCCTCTTTGCCGACGATGACGGCCGCCAGCTGGTTGCGCTCGTCAGTGATTAAATAGCCGTAAGCAAGATTCTCTTTAACTAAAAAAATTTTGCCGATGACGATGCCGCCGCCGATAATTATCGCCTGATTGGGAGCGACTCCGTCCGCTCTTCCCTTGTCAATCACCATAATTTTATTTTCTCCCGCGCCGCTCTCGCGGCTGATGACATTAGCTAACACTTTTTGGTAATTATGGCGAGAATAAAAAGCCAGCTGCTGCCGCAAAGCCTCATTTTCATCGGCTAAAATTTTCAAGCCGATGTTATCCGCGAGCAGCTCGCTATTGGCTGCTTCTAACCGGGCGACTAAAGAAGCTAAATCGCGTTGGTCGGTTTTGGTTTGGTAAGTAATGCCGATGGCGTTAGCCAGGCGGAAAGTAATTCTAGCGGCCGGCTGCAGCCACTGGCTTAAATAGTTTTCCGCCGGCTGCAACATGCCAAGATAATGCAAGCATATTATACCGACAGCCGCCATAACTACGATGGCTATTTTTTTATTTAAAAATTTAAACATAAAAAAATAACGCGAATCTTCAAATTTATGCCAATGCCTCAAATATATAATATGCGAATAATTCGCATTCTCCGAATTTGAGGAATTCGCATATTCATTCGCGGCATTCGCATCATATTAATCGCTGGCGCTCGGCGAAAAGATGTTATGGAATAATTCCAAATCTTCTAAAACTTTGCCGGCGCCGCGGACAACGCAGGTGAGCGGGTCGTCAGCGATGCGCACGGGAATTTGAGTCGCTTGAGCGATTTCCTTATCCAGCCCTCGCAGTAAAGCCCCGCCGCCGGTTAAGACGATTCCTCGCTCATAGATGTCCGAAACGAGTTCCGGCGGAGTCATCTCCAAAGCTCCTTTGATGTTTTCGATGATGTGATAAATGCTCCGCGCCATTGCTTCGCGCACTTGCGTATCGGTAATAATGACTTCTTTGGGCAGGCCGTTGACTAAATCCCGGCCGCGCATCGGCATTTCCAGCTCTTCCGGCAGGGGCACAGCCGAACCAATGCGTTTTTTTATCTCTTCCGCTACCTGATCGCCAATCAGCATGTTAAACTCTTCGCGCGCGTATTGCACGATATCGTTGTCTAAAGTGCTGCCGGACAAACGCAGATTCTTCCAGGTTACTACGCCGCCTAAGGAAATAACCGCGATTTCCGTCGTGCCGCCGCCGATGTCCACGACCATATTGGAAATGGCGTCAAGCACCGGCAAACGCGCGCCAACGGCCGCGAGCATGGCCGTTTCGGCTAAAAGTATTTCCCGCGCGCCCGCGAGTTTCGTGGCGTCTTCGGCCGCTTTTTTTTCTACTTCGGTAATATCCAGCGGGATGCCAATCACCACGCGCGGCCGCGGAATTAAAGTAAAATTTTCCGTATGCACTTTGTTGATAAAATATTTAAGCATTTTTTCGGCTACCTCAAAATCAGAAATAACGCCGTTGGTGAGGGGATGAATGGCCATAATGTGCGCCGGGGTTTTGCCGAACATTTTAGCGGCGTCGTTGCCGACCGCGATTACTTCGTCCGTTCTGGTGTTAATGGCCACGACCGAGGGCTCATTAATGACAATACCCTTGTCTTTAGTGATGACCAGCGTGGAAGCACTGCCTAAATCTATGCCCAAATCCTTGCTGAATTTGCCGAGAAAATTAGAAAACATATTTTTTAGCTTAACTTAATGTGTCTAATAAAGAGTAGCCAATGATTTTGAGCTTTGACATTATTAATATTTAATTTCCTAATATCCAAATATATTCTTACTTTTTCACTTGTACCTTGTAACTTGACTTAACTTTACCAGCTCCTTCTTCTCTTCTCCTCTTTTTTTAACCTCCACGCTGTCTTGCTCCAGCGTGCGCTCGCTCACTACCAACCGGATTGGACAGCCGATTAAATCCGCGTCCGCAAATTTTTCCCCCGTGCTGGTTTCGCCTTCGCGGTCGTCAAACAAAACTTCAATGCCGCTTGCTTCCAGCTCGCGGTATATTTTTTCGCTCGCGAGTTTTATTTTATTGTCCGCTTCAATATCCGGGCTATTGAGGGTTACTAAATGCACTGCCAAGGGCGCTATTTCTTTTGGCCAGCGCAGCCCGCGCTCGTCGTGACAAACTTCCGCCACCGTGCCCAATACGCGGCCTAAACCAATGCCGTAACAACCCATAATAACCGGCCGCTTATTGCCCGCTTCGTCAAAGTACGCAAAACCAAAGGGCTCGCTGTATTTAGTTCCTAATTTAAAAATATTGCCTACTTCAATCGCTTTTTCCGGCTGTAATTTTTGGTTGCCGCAATTCGGGCATTTGTTCCCTAACTCGCCTAAAATTTCCGCGTTAACGGCTATCTGGCAACCATCACAAATATAAATTTCATCTTCGCCCGCCGGCGTTATCGTCTGGAACTCATGCGAGTATTTGGCAAAACTGCCGCCGGCGGCAAACGTCAGGTATGTTTTATCCAACAAGCCGCAACGGGCAAAAATTTTAAAATAAACTTTTTGCATCGTTTTGTAATATTCGTCCAAATCTTCTTCGTTAACGTGAAAAGAATATAAATCTTTCATGATAAACTCGCGCCCGCGCAAAATTCCGGATTTGGCGCGCTTTTCATTCCGAAATTTGTCCTGAATTTGGTAAATGTACACCGGCAAATCTTTATAAGAAAAAACATGCCGTTTAGCCAGCGGCACCACCACCTCTTCGTGCGTCGCGCCGAGCGCGTATTCTTTATTGTCTGCGCCGGCTAATCTAAATAAAGCGTCAAAACTTGCCCAGCGGCCGGTTGTTTCCCAAATGCTTTTCGGCGTTAAGGCCGGCATTAGGATTTCCTGCCCGCCGACTTTATTTATTTCTTCGCGAATAATGTTTTCAATCTTTTTTAAAACGCGCAACCCCAGCGGCAGATAAGTATAAACGCCGGCGGTTAATTTATCAATAAAACCGGCTTGCATTAACAGCCGGGCGTTGACGCTCAATTCGTCTTTAGGCGCTTCCTTTGAAGTTTTGGTAAAAAGGGTGGATAGGCGCATAGGGTTATAGTCGCCGTCATTAGTTAAAAGTACTACTATTTTACTGCTCTTAGTATCCGTTGTCAATTTAACAAAAAGCCATCTAGCTGTCGGCCGCTAAATGGCTGTCGTACAATTGGAAAAATCGCTGATTGTTACCGATCCTTCGGATAGGACGGGATGAACAACGCGCTAAGTACAAACGCAATGGACAAAAAAATAACCAAAACAATTTTTACCGCTGCCTTGATAATCCAATCTTTCATGTTTTTCATAATCCTTTCCTCCCTTATATTGAAAATAACGGATATAAAAAATTTGCCGAAATTAACTCCGGTTTTTTTCTGCTTCCGCAAAAACATTCTAAGCCGACATTATCCGAAACATCACGGTGCCGCAAACCGGGCATTTTCCCTTCATTGCCCGGCGCGTCTTGCCTCCTTTACCTTTCATCTCTACTTCCTGCCCTTCCGCTATTTCCCGTTTATCCCTGCATTTTACGCAGTAGGCTTGCATATAATTATTTTACAACAATATTCACCAATCTATTTTTAACGACAATGACTTTGGCTATTAATTTGCCCTCTGTCCACTTCTGTACTTTCTCGCTCACCAGCGCTTTTGCTTTTGCCTCGTCTGCGGAAATATCCGCCGCGGCTTCCATCGTGTCGCGCAGTTTGCCGTTCACCTGAATGGCTAATCGCACGATTTCATCTTTAGTTAAATTGGCGTCATAAACCGGCCATTTTTCCTTAAAGATGCTCTGCTTATGCCCTAGCCGCGACCATAACTCTTCCGCCAGGTGCGGCGCAAACGGCGCGAGTACTATCAAAAATTTTTCCAGCTCATCTTTAGCCAACCCTTCTGCCTGCGCTTCATTAACAAATATCATCATCGCTGACACCGCCGTGTTAAATTTCATATTCTCAATATCATCGGTAATTTTTTTTATGGTTTTATGCAAATTACGATTGATTGTTTCTTTTTCATTAGCTTGGGTTTTAAAACCCAAGCTAACATTTCCCAAGTTCCAAATCTTTTCCAAAAATCTCCTCACGCCTTTCACCCCCTCCATGCTCCAAGGAATAGTATCGGCAAACGGGCCCATAAACATTTCGTACAAACGCAGGCTGTCCGCCCCGACGTTAGTTACCACTTCATCCGGATTAATAACATTTCCCAAAGACTTTGACATTTTCTTGCCGTCTGCCGCGAGCACCATCCCATGCGAAACCCGCCGCGCGTACGGCTCGCTCACCGGCACCAGCCCGCAATCGTATAAAAATTTATTCCAAAAACGGGAGTACAATAAATGCAAAGTAGTATGTTCCATGCCGCCGTTGTACAAATCAACCGGCAACCAGTATTTTAATTTGGTAGCATCCGCAAACGCTTTATTGTTTTTTGGGTCGCAGTAACGCAGAAAATACCAGGATGAACCGGCCCAGTTCGGCATCGTGTCGGTTTCCCGCTTAGCCGGTCCGCCGCAGCGCGGACATTCAGTATTTACCCAATCTTTTATACCGGCTAAAGGCGATTCGCCCGTATCGGTCGGTTCGTAATGTTCAATGTTTGGCAATTCCACCGGCAAATCTTTTTCCGGCACCGGGATCCAGCCGCATTGTTCGCAATAAACCATCGGGATCGGTTCGCCCCAGTAATGCTGGCGGGAAAAAATCCAGTCGCGCAATTTATATTGCACTTTCATTTTGCCGCCGACTTTGGCCGTAATTTTTTTCTTGGCTTCATCTGAAGACAAACCATTAAATCCACCGGAATTTATTATCACTCCTTTGCCGGTATAGGCAGAGGTATAAAAAATACTGCTATCGCTAGTGCTATCATAACCTAACTCTATCGCTTTTCCCACTGCCTGCCGCAAAAACCAAACCCAATGATCTAAATCATTTTTTTGGTTATATTTCCGCCAGTTGTTTAATATCTCTGCCGGCGAATGCCATTGGAGTTCAAATTTTTCGTGAGCTTCGCGTTTAGTCGGCCGCATGTTGGCAGTTTTTAAAACCGCTAAATAGCAGGCGGCGGAGCCATGGCGATTGGAATTTTTTGCGGAGTTGTAATAATGCGGATAGGCAGTGGCTATCTTTTCGATATGCAAAAAATCGTGCAGCCCGCTCTCTTCGGTTACTTCTCTTAAAATTCCCGCTTGTTCATCTTCAGTTTTCCCTACATTGCCGGAAAATAATCCTATCATTCCGTTATTCCAAGCAGCAACCGCATATTTCTGTCTTTTTGGGTCAAAAACAACGCCGCACCCCCCTTGCACGACATTTTCGCCATCGCGCTTGTTGCCGGTTTCCGGCGCAATAACTTGTTTAATTGGCAACTTAAATTTTTTGGCAAACTCAAAATCCCGCTCATCATGCGCCGGTACGGCCATAATCGCGCCCGTGCCGTAACTAGCCAAAACATAATCCGCAATCCAAACAGGAATTTCCTCGTTATTCGCCGGATTAATTGCTTTTATTCCTTCCAACTCTACGCCAGTTTTTGCTTTTTCCAAAGAAGTGCGCTGCAATTCTGATTTTGTCTTGGTCTGATTGATGTATTTTTCCACTTCCCGCCGGTTTTTAATCTGGTCTTTTAATTGCGTTACTAATTCATGCTCTGGCGCTAACACCACATAGGTAGCGCCGAATAAAGTGTCCGGGCGAGTGGTAAAAATTTCTAATTCATAACAAATTTTATCTAAATTTTGGGTTTTAAAACCCAGCCTAACATTTATAGAAATTTGAAATTTAATTATAGCTCCTTCGCTTCTGCCAATCCAATTCACCTGCTGCGTCTTTATTTTTTCCAAATAATCAACCGCATCCAAGTCTTTAATCAGCCGGTCGGCGTATTTAGTGATCGCTAACAGCCATTGTTCTTTTTCCCGCTGTTCCACGGCGGCGCCGCAGCGTTCGCATTTGCCGTCAACCACCTCTTCGTGCGCTAACCCGATTTTGCAGGATGGGCACCAGTTAATCGGCATTTTCTTTTTGTACGCCAAACCCTTTTTGTACAACTGCAAAAAAATCCACTGCGTCCATTGATAATATTTTGGGTCCGTAGTGTCAACTTCCCGCGACCAATCAAACGATAAGCCGAGCGATTTCAGCTGCCGCCTGAAAGTTTTAATATTGGCTTCGGTGGCAAGGCGCGGATGAATTTTATTTTTAATGGCGTAATTTTCCGTCGGCAGACCAAAGGCGTCCCAGCCAATGGGATACAGAACGTTATAGCCCTGCAAACGCAACATCCGCGACATAATATCCAGCGCGGTGTAGGAACGAACATGCCCGACGTGCAAACCAGCGCCGGAAGGATACGGAAATTCAATTAGGATGTATTTTTTCTTTTTTTTAGCAAAATCTTCGGCTTGATCTAAGCCGGAAGATTGCCATCCTGTCTGCCAATATTCTTCTCCGCCATTCTTAATAAAGTCAGCGTATGTTACATGTCTTTCAATTTTTTTATGATTATATTCTGGCATAAATTTTCGATTTAACTAAATGCCGTAAGTCAATAAGCTTACCAAAGCAAAAGCGACCGCGAGATAAAACGCGCCGCGGCCAAACGGCAGCAGCGCTTCCAGGTCAAAAATAACCGCCAGCAGCAAAAAGACGGTGCCGGCTACCTGCAGTATCATTTTTATTTTTCCCCAAACATTTGCTTCCACCGGATAGCCGTTGTGTTTGCGCCACCAAGCCGCCGTTATCAAAACAATCTCCAGCCCGATAATTACCATGGCCGCGTAAAAATCGATGTAGCGCAGGACAATCGCAAAAATCATCGAGCCAATCAATAATTTATCCGCCAGCGGGTCGTAAACTTTCCCCCAGTTGGTGATTTGATTGCGCGTGCGCGCCATTGCCCCGTCTAACGCGTCGGTAAAAGCGACCACTAAAAACGCCACTAAGCCGATTTGATAACTTTCCAAAACCATCAAAATAATAACCAACGGCGTCGTTAAAAAACGAAATAACGTCAGGTGGTTGGGCTTGACCGCGCGCGGGATGAACGGCAAAAACGTTGCCGCGAGCGCCTTATCGCTCCAATATACTTTCATCGCTCTTTGGTAATTTTTATCGTCATGGATGAACCACATAGCTGATGTTAAATTTAGCCGGGCCTGATTTTAAATTTTGTAAAAAAGCTCTCTTTCCGCTATATTATCAGTATGGCTACTGCTTATTACTATTTTCTCTTAACGCTTTCGCTCCTGACGTTTTATGGGGCGGCGGCATATCGCTTTTACCAGCTTAATTATGCCGGCGTTTGGCTGACGATTGCTTTAACCGCTTTCACCTTTATCGTACTGAAAAAAGCTGCTTTTGGCAAGCAACAAAACTTTGCCGACCATACTCCAAAGGAAATTGAGCGCCCGACTCAAGCGGCAGCCAATGTTAAATATTCAATATTTAATGTTGCTGGCGTTGCGCTTTTGGCGGTAAATTTTATTATTATTTTCCGCCATTCAACTGCTGACGCTATCGTCTCTCCCTGGCAAATTGTGCCGTGGTATTTTTGGCCGACTTTTGCTCTCGGCATAATATTGCTGGTGGCGATTATTTTAAAAAATTCGGCGCCGAATTTTATTTACCGGTTGTTGGTTGCCGGTTATTGGCTGCTGGTTTTAAGCGTGGGGCTGATTATTTATCAAGTCGGTTTTGGCTTTGACCCCTTTATCCATCAAGCTACGGAAAAATTAATCAGCGCGACCGGAGCGGTTTATCCTAAACCATGGTATTATCTCGGCCAATACGCGCTGATTGTTATTTTAAATAAATTAACTTTTATTCCTGTTGTCTGGCTGGACAAATTGCTCGTGCCGGTACTAGCCGCGCTGACTCTGCCCTATGCTCTGTACCAAGCGGCAAAATTTCTTACCGCCGATGAACGAGTTGCCAAATTAACTGCCCTGTTCGCTTTAATTTTTCCTTTCGCAACTTTCACTCTGACCACCCCCCAAAATTTAGCGATTATTTTTTTGCTATTAATTATTCTTTTATCTGTAAAAATTTGGCGACAAAATAAACTACTCGTTGCTCATTACTCGTTACTCGTTACTCTGTCCTTGGCCTCCTTGCTAACTCATCCTATCGCCGGCCTTCCGGCTGTTTTATTCGCCGCTCTAATTATCGGCACAAAATTTTTTAAAAATAAATTACTGGTTACTGGTTACTGGTTACTGGTTACCATACTATCGATTATTTCTCTCCCGCTCGCTTTTTATCTCAACAACCAAACTAACCTCATAATCAATACCGGCAGCGACGCGGCGGCGGCTGTTAGCTGGAACTGGCCGCAATTTTTTTTCTCCGGCACGGCCAATTTCTTACTCAATTTTATTTATCTCTACGGCTTTAATATCGGCGTTATTATTATCACCTTTATTGTCGCTGGGGTTATTATCCACTACCAAAATGTTAAAAGAATTACTCGTTACTCGCCGTATTTGCTAATGTCCTTTTCCCTTCTCATCTCTTATTTTATTACTAAAACCATCTCTTTCTCCTACCTCATAGATTACGAACGCTCCAGTTTCGCCGGCCGCATTTTAATCATCGCCGCTTATTTTGCTTTGCCGTTTATCGTAATAGCTTTAACAAAAGTGATGGAAATGATTTTACCGCAAGAACGAACGGTAAAGTATTTATTTTTTTGTTTTCTTGCTTTCTTGATTTCTTGCTCTTTGTATTTTTCTTATCCGCGCTCTGACGGTTATTACAACTCCCGCAGCTTCTCCACCTCGCAATCCGACATTAACGCCGCGCGCTGGATTAATCAGGACGCCGGCGGCGGTAACTACATCGTGCTTGCCAATCAACAAGTTTCCGCCGCCGCCTTGCGTGAATTCGGATTTAAAAAATATTACAAAATTCCCTCTCCTTACCAAGGAGCGAGCGAGAGTGAGGTCTTTTACTATCCCATCCCCACGGGTGAAAAATTATATCAATATTATTTAGATATGGTTAATAAAAATGCCAGCCGCCAAACCGCGCTCGCGGCGGCGGATTTAGTCGGCGCCGACACGGCTTATTTCGTCATCAATCATTATTGGTTTGCTTTTGATAAAATTTTAGCCGAAGCGGCTATTGGCGCTACGGCGGTAGAAAATATAGACCAAGGAAAAATTTTTGTTTTTAAATATGCCAACCCCGTTAAAAAATAAGACCCGTTGCCAAAGCTAACGGGTCTTGAATCGGAGGATGAAAAATTTTCCAGAACGGATTCCAGATATTGTCCTGAAACCAGTCCCAGATGTTATTGAGGCCGGCGGTAAAAATCGCCGCCAGTATCAAAAGAACAATGAGCAATTCAATTAGCGTAAAGCCCTTTCTCTTCATAATCCCTCCAGCCAAATTATCAAAGTGATGTATGAAGCGCAGAGCGCGAGTACGGAAAAGATGACTCGCGTCCAGCCGGTGTAGGGGTCGCAGCCAAAATAAAACCCTTTTATAATCTCTAACAATCGCTTCATTTTTATATACCCTTTCTTAAAATATATAATAATGAACAAGAAAATTCTGTGTATGTATTATACGCACAATATATATTTATGTCAATGTTTTAATCATTGACATATTGTTACTTTTAATGTATATAGTATTAATATGTTCTTTTGGCAGTTAAATAAATCCAAACACCTTCACCGCAGGGTATTCTGGAAGGTGTCCGGATAAACTTGGAGGAAAGTAAAGTGAAAAAAACTTATCAAAGCCAATGCGAAGAAGCCAATGACAATCCCGCTAATGAAGGAAATGCTAATGTCGGGATAGGCAACCCACAAAAATTCTTAATATGTGTTTGTTTGTCTATATTAGCAATAGTACTGTTTCTTTATTTCTTTGGTTTCTTTGTATTGGGAAATATTCAATAACCTGCCTAAAAAATAAACTTCCATAAAAGACCGCGCCCGTTCGCGGTCTTAATTTTTTTTAAATAAAGATTTGCTTCGCCTCTGGCGGTGAAAACTGATGGCAAAGCGGTGCGCTTCGTCGCGGATGCGCTGGAGTAATTTTAGCGCTTCAGAATTTTTCGGCAGGCGCAGAGGAAAACGGCGGCCAACGGTGTAAATCTCTTCTTGTTTTTTAGCCAGCGCGATTAATGGCGCGCCAATTTTTAATTCCCGCAAAACTCCGGCGGCAGCCGAAAGCTGACCGCGGCCGCCGTCAACAATAATTAAATCCGGCAGATGTTTTTTTTCTTCCAGCAATCTTTGGTAGCGCCGGCGCACCACCTCGCGCATGGAGGCGAAATCGTCGTTGCCGGCAACCGTTTTTATTTTAAATTTTCGGTAAGCTGGCGCATTCGGTTGAGCATTGACAAACTGTACCATGCTCGCCACGATTTCTTTGCCGGCCGTGTGCGAGATATCAAACATCTCAATCACGCGCGGAATGTTCGGCAAATTTAAAATCTTTTTTAACTCTGACAAAACCGCGTTGCCCACGCGGACGCTGATGGCTAAATTTTGCCGCAATAAATCCAGCAATTCTTTTTTGCTCCCCTGCCGCGGGATAAAAATTTTTACTTTTTTGCCCTTTAGTTTGCTTAAATATCTCTCTAAGACGCTTTGGTCGGCTAATTTTTGCGGCACAATAATTTCTTCCGGTATTTCCTGTCTGTCATAATAACGCCGCAGAAATTCGGAAAAATCATCTTCACTCCTCCGGCTGCGCCACCTCCCCTTGGCAAGAGAAGGAATATCAACCGGTGTCTCCCTCTTGGCAAGGGGGAGACTAAGAGGGGGTGTGAGGCGGAATTCCTGTCTGCCGGAAATAACGCCGCGCTTGATGTTAAACAATTGAACAATCATGCCGGCGGGCGTAATAATATAATCAAAAATATCCTGATTGTACCCTTTGGGCAAATCAATGTTTTGCGGTTCTCCCATCTTGGCTAAAGCGAATAATTGGTCCCGCCGCAATTTGGCTTGTTCATATTTTATAGTTTGAGAAAATTGTTTCATTTCCTGCGCGAGCGCGCTGGTTAATTCTTGAATATTGCCGCGTAAAAATTGTTCGGCTTTTTTCCGGTTAGCCGCTAACTCTTCTTCGGTTAAATTTTTACCTGACGCTAAACCGCCCGCTTTGAGCTGCCGCAGCAGATGGCTTGGCGGCGGCCAATGGTCGCCCGGCTGCGCTGCCAAAATAGCGCTTGCCCAATATTGCGCCTGTTTGCGGGCGGCGGCTGAAGTATAAGGCCCAAATACTTTTCCCTTGGTTAAACTTTTCTGATTACGCGCCACGGCCACGCGCGGATGTTTTTCCGCCGTTATTTTTAAATAAGCGTATCTGCCGCCGCTTCCTTTAAGGTCAATATTATACGGCGGCTGATTTTGTCTGATTAAACTTGCTTCCAATAAAAGCGCCTCTATCTCGTTTTTAGTAACGATTATTTCTACATCTGCAATTTTTTTTACTAATTCGTTTGTTTTATTGTTTTCTTGCTCTCTGGTTTTATTGTTAAAATAAGAGCTGACCCGTTTTTTCAGCGATTTGGCTTTGCCGATGTACAACAAATTTCCCCGCGCGTCTTTAAACTGGTAAACGCCGGGTTTTGTAGGTAAAGCCGCTATTTTTTTGCGCGCTATTGACATATTTATGTTCTGCCGTTAGGATGAGTGGAATTGATCTTTATCTAAATTCCCTAGGAGAATAACGATGGATAAATTACCTTATGGTGACCTCACTCTTCATGGGTGTGTTAAGCTCACTCAAGTAATAGAAAGTATAACAACAGCCGACCTTGCTTCTCTGCCCCTCCTAACGAAAAAGGGGGATAAAAAAAGCCCTAACAATAAGGGCGTTCCGGAAACAATAGAGTGCGTAGAGTGCGCTAAAGCGCAAAAAAATTTATGAATGATAAACAACTTGCTCTATCACCCACCTTAAATCTTTCGCACTGACCTGCTCCCATGGGGCAGGATTTTTTTTGGCTTTAAGTTCCGGCGTTGCCGCCATCTGTTCTAAAATCTTAATAATATTAAAGATTAAACGATGTTCTCCTAATTTTTTATTTTGGATAAAATCTTTTGCTTCCGCTATGTTTTTTAGCTGTAAATTACCCTCGGTTAAAATTTCTAATAAATGCCTTTTATCCTCCTTTTGAAAAGGAGTTAAATAGTCTTCCAGCCCTTCGGTTTCCAAAAAGCTGTTTTCAATCGCCGCCATTAATTCAACCGAAAGTTGTAACTTGATGTACCGCTTTAAACCTCCCGCGTAGGCGTACAACTGCTCATACTCTGCCGGCTTAATGTCTAAGGCAGGATTTACCAGCCGGGAAACTTTCTCTAAGTCTTCCTGCGGCAGCCTAATTACCGCCCGCGGCACGGCTTTTTCATTATTTTCCTGATAAACTTCTATCGTATCAATCGCGTATTTAGCCATTGAATCTAGAATTAACTCCTTGAGCTTTTCCTCTGACTGCGTAGTGTCTAATAACTCAATCGCGACTCCTAAATGAATACCGGCCTCCCTGGAAAGCGTCAGTAATAAATCTAAATCGTGTTTTTGCTTTAAATTTTGATCTAAGGCGCTGATCGCTTCAACCCGCCCGAATATCTGCGCCATCACATCCGGCCTTGCCAGCATTTCTTTAATAACCGTCACGGCTCGTTCTCGGTTATTTTTTTCTTCCTCCGAAGAGCGAGGCAAACTCTTGGGCGCTTTTCGCTCTTTTAATTGCCGCAAAAATTCAACCCTCTGCTGGGCGTTCATGTTCGCTAAATCTGCCGGCGTTAATTTCTCTCTATCAACTTTTTCTACTTCTTGCGTTTTCTGCTCGGCGCTAACTTCATCCGCTAAATTAATAAATTCATTTAGTCCTTCCTTATCATCTAAAAAACCTACATTAAATTCTTCTTCCCTTCCTCTTTTCTTTTTTTCTGAAGGTAAAATATTGGCAATTTTTTCAACCGGCATAAATTTTAATTCAAATATTTAACTAAATATTCAGCGGTATAGCCTCTTTTTAACTTTACCACCTCTTCGGGCGTTCCGCAAGCTACCAGCTCTCCGCCCTTATCTCCGCCTTCCGGGCCTAAATCAATGATGTAATCCGCGCTCTTAACTACGTCTAAATTATGTTCAATCACTACGATAGTATTGCCTTTGTCCACCAACTTGTTTAATAGCGACAACAGGCGGCTGACATCGGCAAAATGCAGGCCGGTGGTCGGTTCGTCCAGCACGTATAAAATATTGCCGTTGCCGCGTTTAGCCAGTTCAGCAGTCAATTTAATCCGCTGCGCCTCGCCGCCCGAAAGCGTGGTGGAACTTTGACCCAGACAAACATAACCTAAACCGACGTCATAAAGCGTTTGTAGTTTATGCCGGATTGCCGGAATAGCGTCAAAAAACTTCAGCGCTTCTTCTACCGTCATCTCCAGCACGGCGGCGATATTTTTATCTTTATATTTAACCTGCAAAGTTTCGTTGTTAAAGCGCTTGCCTTTGCATTTTTCGCAAGTTACGTAGACGTCGGGCAAAAAATGCATCTCAATTTTTCTGACGCCGTCGCCCTCGCACTCTTCGCAGCGCCCGCCGCGCACGTTAAAGCTGAACCTCCCCGGCTGATAACCGCGCGCTCGGCTTTCCGGCAAAGCGGCAAAAAGTTCGCGAATATGGGTCCAGACGCCAATGTAAGTTACCGGATTAGAGCGCGGCGTGCGCCCGATCGGCGACTGGTCCACGGCGATAACTTTGCTGATTTTTTCTATGCCGACAATTTCCTTATGCGCTCCGCCCAACTCATGGCCTTTGTTTAATTTATTGACTAAGGCCCGGTATAAAATTTCATTAACTAAAGTTGACTTGCCCGAACCGGAAACGCCGGTAACGCAGCTAAAAACTCCGAGTGGTATTTTAACGTTAATGTTTTTTAAGTTATGTTCGCTCGCGCCGCGAATTTCCAGCCATTGTTCTTTAAAGCGGCGTTTTGCCGGCAAAGGAATGGTTAATTGATGCGCTAAATATTGGCCGGTTAAAGAAGCTTTGCTTTTTTTGATTTGCGCCGGAGTGCCCGCCGCCACCACATAACCGCCGTGCCGACCCGCCCCCGGGCCCAAATCAACGATGTGGTCGGCCGCTAGCATTGTTTCTTCGTCGTGTTCAACGACAATCACGGTGTTGCCTAAATCGCGCAAGCGCTTTAAAGTATTGATTAATTTCTGGTTGTCGCGCTGGTGCAAACCGATTGACGGCTCGTCTAAAATATACAATACGCCGCGCAGTTCCGAGCCGATTTGGGTAGCGAGCCGAATACGCTGCGCTTCCCCGCCCGAAAGCGTTCCGGCGGCGCGGCCAAGCGTCAAATAATTTAACCCCACGCCCATTAAAAAAGTCAGGCGGCCGTTAATTTCTTTTAAAATTAAACGGGCGATTTTTTCTTCAGTCGGAGTTAATTTTAAAGCAGAGAAAAATTGGCGCGCCTGCTCAATTGAAAAGGCGGTTGCCTGAAAAATGTTCATTTGGTTGACAGTAACCGCCAACGCTTCCGGCTTCAGCCGCTGCCCGCGGCAAACTTGGCAAGCTTTGTTGCTCATATATTTTTCAATTTCGCGCTTGCGCTCCTCGCTTTCGGTCTGATGGTAATGACGCTCCAGCTGCTTAATCGCGCCTTCAAACATGCCTAAATAAGAAAAATTGGATTCGTATGTTTTTGAATGCACGTCAAATTTAAACTTTTCCTCCGAGCCGTAAAGCAAAATATACTTGATGTTAGCCGGCAACTTTTTCCAGGGGGTGTCCATGCTGAAATCATAGGCCTTGGCGACAGTATTGACCAACTGCCCGCGATAACCGCCCGCGAGTTGGGCGCGCCACGGCTTAATCGCCCCTTCGTTTAAACTCAATTCTTTATTCGGCACCACCAAATCCGGATCAAATTCCAATTTTGCTCCCAAACCGTGGCAGGCGGGGCAAGCGCCAAAAGGAGAATTAAAAGAAAACAAGCGCGGCTGCAGTTCTTCGTAGCTGATGCCGCAGTCCGCGCAGGCAAGCTTTTGGGAAAAAATTTTTTCCTCATACCCATCTCCAGTTTCTCCCCCCTTACTAAGGGGGGAGTTTAGGGAGGTCAAAACCATCACTAATCCCCCGCTCAACTCTCCGGCCTGCTCCACCGCCGCCGTTAAACGATTAACAACTTCCTTTTCATGCTCTCCCCCCTTTGAGGGGGGTTGGGGGGTGGGCATTAAATTTTTCTTAGCTTCACTCTCACTATTCACCACAGGTATCTTAAATCTGTCAATCACCACCTCAACGTTGTGCTTTTTCTGCTTATCAAGTTTTATTTCTCGCCATTCGGACAAATCAAAAATTTGCCCATCCACGCGAACGCGCCCGTAGCCGCTTTGGTTTAATTCTTTAAATTTTTCTTCATAAGTTCCTTTGCGGCCGCGCGCTATCGGCGCTAAAACCTGCAACGCCCCCGCTTTATTTTGCCTAATTATTTTCACGATGTCTTCCGCGCTCTGCGGCTTTATTTCTTTATTACAATTAGGACAATGCGGCACGCCGATCCGCGCGTACAACAAACGCAAATAATCGTAAATTTCGGTAACGGTGCCGACGGTTGAGCGCGGATTATGATGGGTGGTTTTCTGCTCAATGGAAATCGCGGGCGATAAACCGTGGATGCTGTCCACATCCGGCTTGTTCATCAAACCCAAAAACTGCCGCGCGTACGCCGACAAACTTTCCACGTAGCGGCGCTGTCCTTCGGCGTAAATCGTGTCAAAGGCCAAAGTTGACTTGCCCGAACCGGACAACCCGGTTATCACCGTCAACTTGTCAATTGGAATTTTAACGTCAATGTTTTTTAGGTTATGTTCTCTGGCGCCCTTAATCTCGATGTATTTATTGGACATATTATTTTTTAACTATATTATAAACTTAAATAAATTTAGATTTTATAATTTTGAGTCTCGCCCCGCACTAATTCAATAATCAGTTAACGAATTTTAAAGAAGTAAGCCGCGGGCGATTCCGCGCGAAATTAATTTTTTTTAATTGAAAATTTATCGTGGAATTTGGTGGGGGGTTGACAAAGTTTATTAAAATGTTATTGTGAATATGTATTCTTTTGATCTTTCTTTCTTGCGCCCTCAACCCTGGGGGCACTTGTGCCCCGTTTAGGGCTTAACCAAGAGCGCTTGCCAATTTCTAGAGGAGCGTTTTTAGGAAAAGCCCCTGCGCTAAGGTGTCCCCTTGGCGCAAATTTTAAAATAATCTTGGTTGGTTCCTACCAACCAACCGCACATCCCATGACTCCTAGAGATACCCTCATCTAGGAGTTCTTTTTTTATTACTACCAATTACCAATACCGAGTACTCGGGACAAATATACAAATAATGTTTTTAAGGAACAATTTTTAATATCTTAATTCTTTCTCTTAACTCAATCGCTTTTTCAAAATCCAAATTTTCCGCCGCCGCCCTCATTTCTTCTTCCAAAATAAAAATGTCTTGCTCGCTGATTTTTTCCTCTTTAACCTTTTCTTCTTCGCTTAATTCGTAATTCGTAATTTTTAATTGTTTTTTTATTGATTGCGGCGTAATGCCATGCTCTTTGTTATAGGCGAGTTGAATTTTGCGCCGGCGGTCGGTTTCTTGGATGGCTAATTTCATGCTCACGGTCATCTTATCCGCGTAAAAAATAACTTGGCTGTCAATGTTTCTGGCGGCTCGGCCGACCGTCTGGATTAAGCTGCGCTCGTTGCGCAAAAACCCTTCTTTATCCGCGTCTAAAATCGCGACTAAACCGACTTCGGGCAAATCCAAGCCTTCGCGCAGTAAATTAATGCCGACGATGACATCAATTTTTCCGGAGCGCAGCCGTTTCAGCACCTCTACCCGCTCCAAAGTATCAATTTCGCTGTGCAGATATTCTACTTTAAAATCTTGCTGTAATAAGTAGCTCGCCAGCTCTTCCGCCATTCGCTTGGTTAAAGTCGTTACTAACGCCCTGTTTCCCTGTCGCGCGGTTTTATTTATCTCCGCCATTAAATCTTCAATCTGCCCTGCGCTTGGCTCGCCTCGCTGAAGCTCCGGCGAAGCGGGCCGCACCGCAATCGGCGGATCAACTAAACCAGTGGGCCTAATAATTTGTTCCACAATTTGAGCGGAACTTCTGATTTCTTCCTGCGCCGGCGTGGCGGAAACGTACACAACATTAGACCCAGTTTTGTTAAACGGCTTTAGAAAATCAGTAAACTCGTCAAATTTCAATGGACGATTATCATAAGCGCTCGGCAGGCGAAAACCGTAATCAATTAAATTCCGCTTGCGCGAATGGTCGCCCTCGTACATCCCGCGCAGTTGCGGCAGACTGGCGTGCGATTCGTCAATAAATAAGAGCCAATCTGGTGGCATAAAGTGCAGCAGCGTGTACGGCGGACTGCCGGGCGCGCGCCGGTCAAAATGGCGCGAATAATTTTCAATCCCTTTGCAATAGCCGAGCTGTTCAATCATCTCCAAATCGTAATTAGTTCTCTGCCGCAAGCGGTATTTGAACACCGGGTCGGTTAATTGCGGCAGCCGTTCCTCTAATTCTTGCCGAATGGATTTAAGCGCCAGCTTTTTATGTTCGTCGTTAGTCACATACGCCCGCGCCGGATAAAGCCAAACGGAGCGCAATTCCTTTTCTTTGCGCAAAGTTATCGGATGCAACTCGTAAACATGCTCAATTTGGTCGCCGAAATATTCCAGCCGGATGACGGTTGTGCCGCCGCCCTGCACGATGTCCACCGTGTCCCCCCGCACTCTAAATCTGCCCGGCTTAAGTTCGGCGTCATTGCGTTCGTATTGCAACGCGACCAACTTGAGCAGCAACTGGCGTAAAGGCAGTTCCTCGCCCGCTTTAACTTCTAATGATTGCGCCTGGAATTCCGCCGGGCTGCCAAAGCCGTAAATGCACGACACGGAAGAAACAATTATCACGTCGCGGCGCGTCAGTAAGCTGATGCCGGCTTCCAAACGCAACCTTTCAATTTTTTCGTTCACCTGCGAATCTTTTTCAATGTAAGTGTCGCTTGCGGGCAGATAACTTTCCGGCTGATAATAATCAAAGTAGCTGACGAAATAACAGACTTTATTCTCCGGAAAAAAATCCAAAAATTCTTCGTACAACTGCGCCGCCAGCGTTTTATTGTGCGATAAAACTAAAGTCGGCCGCTGCAGTTTGGCGATCACGTTCGCCATGGTAAAAGTTTTGCCGCTGCCGGTAACGCCGAGCAAGGTCTGCTGCGGCAGGCCCTGCTTTATCCCACTGACCAGTTGTTCAATCGCTTTGGGTTGACTGCCGGCGGGTTTATAGTTTGAATGTAATTTAAATTGCATATTATAACCTCACCCCTTTCCCTCTCCTTATTAAGGAGAGGGTGGCCGAAGGCTGGGTGAGGTACAAAATTCGTAATTTGTAGGGTATAAAATTTCTCACAGGCAAACAACGGGCTTGTTCGCCCGCGCTGTTTTACTTATGATTTTTAGCTTAGCCAAAATTAGGTTCTAACATAGTCTAATTTCGCTAAGTTAAAAATATTTAACTGACCTCTAGACTTTTCCACTTCCGCTTCGTTTAGGTTGCGCCGGCCGTCTAATTCTTTCAGCCGCTGCTCGGCTATTTTGACATATTCCGGGCTGCTGTCAATGCCAATGTAATTTTTGCCTAATTTCTTGGCCGCTACTGCGGTGGTGCCGCTACCAACAAAAGGATCTAATACAATCGCCTCCGGAGAGAAAGTTGACAGATGGATGATATATTCGCAAATTGCCAACGGCTTAACGGTTTGGTGGGTGTTATAATTCCCTTTTTCTTTTTTTGTCGGCTTGGAAATCAAAAATGCCTTATCTATTATTTCATTTATTTCATTAACGGTAAAAACATTGGAGGGAAACATATTATCGCCGATTCTAAGATTAGTGTTAAATAGGCCGACATTATGTTTAATGATGTTATCAACAAACGTTCCTTCCGACGGCTTTTGCGCCATTACAATCGGTTCAAAGCAGGACTTTATCTGTGGTGTTTTCCAGCCCTTTAATTTTTCCTTTAACTTCTTTTTCGCAATATCACTAGCATCCATTTTGTCAATCACATGGTTTAAACTCATCGCTTTTGCCTGATTTTGAGTATACAACCAAATAAAACAATCTCTGATTAAAAATTCCGCCGCGTCGTCAACCGCGCTCGCCATCCGGTGATATAATCGCGGGCTGGAAAAAGAAAAGAAAAAACCGCCCGGCTTTATTACTCTAAACGCTTCTTTAGCGATTTTAATATACCATTCATAAAACCTTTTCCCTTGCTCCCTGTCCATTCTCATGCCAGCGGGCAAAGATTTTATTGTTTGTTGATTTTTTTTGTTATTGACAACATCATAGCTCCACTTATCATCCATCTTGTCTAAAAAATAAGGCGGGTCAGTTAAAACAACATCTACTGAATTTTCAGGCAATGAAGAAAGGGTAGACAAAGCGTCCCCTTGAATTATTTTATTTATAAAATTATTAATTTTTGGCATAGGGATTGGCTCCTTTCATTACTCTAATTTATCAAACTTGTCTAGAAACTCCCTCCATTTGCCAAAATCCCTACTGCTGAAATGTTGTCTGTCCTGATCTTTAAAAAACGAAATTCCTTTTAGTGAATCGCCCATAACTTTTATAAAATCTTTTACTGACAAAACTAAAAAATGAGGATGGTCCTTATCGTCTAGTAAACACCAAATATAAAAATGGCTTTCATCTTTAATTAAATCTCTAGGCTTCATATCAACCGCATAAGTATTTTTAGACTTTCCGTCCCCATGCTCAATTCTGGAGCTTTTTACTTGGATTGTCCTGAATTTTGTAATATACTTTTTACTGCCGCATTTGCAAGAATGGTCAATCATTTCAACTTCGCCGTCGCATTTATCGCAGCTAGGGTGGTTTATTAAATTTTCCGATTGGCATTTGGCGCATTTAGTTTTATTGCCAATCATTTCGTTTTTGCAATCTTGGCATATTTTCTTGGCAACAATATCCTTTTTTAAACTCTTAGAAAAATCTTTGCCGCATTTTTTGCATACTAAAACCGGTGTTAAATTCCAATTTTTTCCGCATTCTTCACAAACATGTTTGTGAATTATCAAATCAATATACTCGTCATAAACTGGGTCATAAATATTCCAGCCGTGTTTTGACAGTTCAAAAGAAACTAAGAATTCGCCGTAGCGGGAAAAATGCTTAGCGCTTAAATCGGTGGTTGTTTTTTTTCTATTTTTCATAATCATAATCATATTCCGATATTTTAATAATTTTTTGATTGAATAAATTCGGCGAGAGATTTTTTTTAATATTCCTTAAACTCGCGTCTCTAAACATCTTCTTGTTTAATTCAATGCCTATCCCTGTCCTATTTAGTTTCTTTGCTACAATGACCGAGGTAAAACTGCCGCCAAAAGGATCTAACACTTTCTCGCCTTCATAGCTAAACATTCTCACGGCAAATTCAGGTATATTTTCCGGAAAGGGCGCGGTGTGCCCTAAAACATTTTTTCCTTTGGAATTAATCTTGATTACTGGTGAAAATTTTATGATATCCCGACGCCATTTCTTAATAAATTCGGTTGGAATCTCGTATTCTTTTCCTTGGCGAAACTGCGTTACTAAAGTTTTTAAAGAAAATCTTTTTCCCCTATTGCTTTTGCTTCGCTCAAAACATTCTAAATTTTTGCACTCCCAACTTCTTAATCCTATTTCTGATTGCGTATTGCCGTTAACTTTTAGCGTCCCACAAATTGGACAAGGATAACGAGTTTCATCCAAACGATGCTTATGGAAAATTAAAATATGCTCATAACAATTGGCTGGGTATTGATAAAAAGGATAGGGCTTATCTCCATTTTTGTGCCTTTCACTCTGCACCTCTCCTTTGTCCCAGATAAAATCATCAACAAAAGTAAAACCCTCCTCTTCAAATATTTTTATAAAATATGCGCCTAAGGGTAACCTTCTGCTTCCCCAAACGGAGCGAGTAGTTATGTTATCGTTATCAAATATATCCCCCACATTAAAAACAAAAACGCGATGATTATCCAGCACCCTGTAAGACTCTTTGACTATATTGCGCATATCGCGAAAATAATCGTCTATATTTTTCCAAACCGAATACTCTCTGGCATTATAATATGGCGGCGAAGTGACCATGCAATGAATTGATTCAGATTTCATTCCCTTTATTGTTTTTAAACAATCGCCCCAAATAATTTTTACGCCAGCATCTTTTTTATTTAAGAAAATATTTAATTTTTCATTTACCCCTTGGTACTGCCTTTGATAATCTTCTTTAACAAACTGTATATAGACGTCAGAAAACTTTTTTACAATATCCTCACGTTTATTGATACTATAAATAAAATCTATGGCTTGCAAAAATTCTTTCAATCTTCCTTGGGAAAAAGTCTTCTTTAAATACGGTTCGCTAATTGACAAAATTTTTTTTAAATAATGTTGAGACATAAGCATGGGGGTTGCTTACCTTATTGTACTTTAATGATAATAAAAAATCAACCTTACCTGTTCATCTCCTCAAAGAAAAACTTTAAATTTCCCTTCAGCCAATAAGAAAAATCGCCCTCCAACAGCTGGACGAAATTATTGAAATTACGCTTCTTTGGTTTAACGCTATGCGCCCGACAAGAGTCTATATAAAATTTCTTGATTTGCTGGGTATTTAGAACATTAGTAGCGGTGGCCATAAAATTAAATTAAATATTAAATATTACGTTATGCCTTTCAAAATACAGTTAGATTACCGTCCACGCCGATAAACAAGCAAATCAACTCCCACCAACTTTTCCCTTGGCGCACCAGCGGTAATTTAGCCAAAGTATTTGATTTTTTTACAGAAATGAGTTTCATAATTCGTAATTGATAATTTTTAATTGACTAGTATTTCCTAACCACCCCTTTTACCACTCCTCCGATGTTCAACTCTCCCTGCGGCCGAATGAGCGGATAATTCTTATTGGCCGGTTTTAAAATAACGCGGCCGTTTTCTTTAACAAAATATTTCATCGTCCATTCGTGGTCAACCTCGGCGATGACAATGTCGCCAGGCTTAGGCGTGCGGCCTTGTTCCACGATAACCAAATCTCCTTCGTTAATGCCGGCTTCAATCATTGAATCCCCCGTAACCTCCAATAAATAAGTTTTGTCTTTTTTTTCTATTAAATATTCGTCCAAACTCACCGCTTCGCCTTCTACCTGTTCCGCGGTTGTCGGCAGTCCCGCTTGCACGTTGCCGAGCAGTCTGACGCCGAACATATCCGGCCCGGCGATTAGATGCCCGGTTTCGTCTTTAGTGACGAGCCCTTCGTCCACAAATTTTCCTACTACCTTAGCCACCGCGTTTTTGGAGCTAAAGCGAAACAGTTCCAGCATTTCCGCGTAAGAAGGCAGGCGGCGTGACCGCTGGTAAAAATTAATAAAGTGTTGCTTGTAGTTTTGATAATTTTCCTTTGACATAGAATTTAATTCGTAATTTTTAATTTGTAATTGCTAATTGAATTGTAGTGTACATTCGTTCACCTGTCAAGGTGAATAAACTAAGATAAATTTTATGCTAATTTAAAATAAAATATCATTCATGCTATTCGTATGCCTGCAGTGTTAAATGCGAAGCTATTTAACGCTGTGGATAACTTTTTATATAATTTAATATCAAATTTAAAATAAAAATCGGCAGCCGCACGAAACGACTGCCGTAAATGATCAATGAGCCAATATAAATTCAGTAGCTTACTTTCGCCTTGGCAAATCCCTCATCTATCGCCTGCTTAAAGTCGATTTCTTCAATAGGCGATGTTACCGCGTACCTAATGTATGGATGGAAATGAACCCCAACAATGCCGGTTTCAGCAATCATTAAACGATTGAAGTGCTCGGCATTTATCACACTTTGTCCGAAAGCAACTCTGGGAACTTTCCACAGAGTGAAAAATCCGGCCTTGGGTTTAACCGCCAACTGCATGCCGGATGATTCCAGATATACAATCAAAAGATGGATGCGCGTTTCGTACTGCCGGCGGCACGCGGCGATTCCTGCCTGGTCATGCTCCACCGCGTACAAGACGCCGGTGGCTAATGCCGCATTGAAACCGCTGTCAGTTTCGCCTTTAATGGTGGCAATGTCTCCAACGAAATCGGGTGAGCCGCAGATCGCGCCGATACGCCAGCCAGTGCCGTTTGCGATCGCTTTGGAGGCGGAAAACGCTTCCGCCCATGAAAGTTCCGGATAATCAACCGCCACTTCGGTTAACGGACAAATCTGTTCTTCCCCCTCTTGTTGGTACACCAGCATGGCATAGGCCGCGTCATTAAATAGCCGGATGCCAGCGCGCTCACAGAATTCGCAAATTTCTTCCCAGTATTTCCGCGTGGCAACCTGTCCGGAAGGGTTATGGGGGTAATTCGCCATGGCCAGTTTGACTTCCCGGTCTATCTTCTTCGTCGGCTCGAACAAAAATTGATTTTGCGAATTAGTGGGTAAAGCGCAATGGCCGTTGTCAAGATACTTTGTCCAAACAGCCGGGGTCGGGTACCCAGGAGCAGTCATAGTCGCAACTTTAATCCTCCGACCACTAAAGCCACCGCAAGCCATTGGTATGAGTCCGAGCATTGATTTGGTGCCAGGTGTTGGTAAAAAAGCAATTTTATGTCCCTGCAATGCCCGCTTAACATGCGCCTGCACAAAGCGAGACGCAAAATCAAGACATCCCGGACTGCCATTATCTTGATATTCATGCACCCGTTCTTCATCACTCATAATTGTTTGGGCCGCGGCTTGGCGAGCGCTTAACAGGGCCGGGCCTTTGGGCTGGCCAATGGAAAGCCGCCAAAGTTTCACGCCACTTTGTTCGGCTTCCAAACACATCGCTTTAATATTTTGGAATAAATTTCCGCCACCTTCTGGTAGCTGACTTTTCAACATGATGAATTTCCTCCGCTTCTATCAGAATTTTAAAGCCGTAGTACTTTCGGTTCAAAAACGAGCGTACCCAGATAATCGGCGATATTTTCTTCCCGCCGAATTAAAACCACTCTTCCGTCCTGACACAATAACAATTCCTTCGGGCGCAATCGTCCGTTGTACTGAAATCCCATGGCATGCCCGTGCGCGCCGGTATCGTGGATAATGACCAAGTCCCCTTCCTGAATATCGGGCAAAAGACGGGCATTAGCACTATGCTGATTGACAAATTGGTCCCAATTTTCGCACAGAGAGCCGACAATGCTTAATGGCGTATTAGACAGAGCGTCTTTTGGCTGTCCATTGCCATCCAAAACCGTAACCTGATGATAAGCGCCATAAACTGCCGGCCGCATTAAAGCCGACATGCAGGCATCAACCCCAACTAGTTCAAAATATTTGCTCATGCGATTAATCGCGGTCGTTACCAACACGCCGTGCGGCCCGGTCATATAACGGCCGGATTCCATAAAAAGTCTCGGGGTATAGCCGTGACTTTCATGAAACTGCCGAAACAATTGTTCTATTTGTCGCGACAGCCCAGTTAAATTAAACTGTTCCTGCTCCGGACGGTACGGAATGCCGATGCCGCCACCGATATTGATGAATTCAAACTGAACGCCAAGTTCCTTTGAAATCTTTTCAACTAAGGCGAGTAGCATCTGGACCGTTTTTACAAAATAACGAAAATCCAACTCGTTGGAAACTATCATGGTATGCAGTCCGAATCGTTTAGCGCCGAGATTTTTTGCTAACCGGTAAGCTTCCACGATTTGGTCATGGCGCACGCCGTATTTTGCCTCTTTCGGCTTACCGATAAAACCGCCGCCGCTTCGCTTTTCGCCCGGATTATAACGGAAGCAAATTAGCTCCGGAAACGGCTCCGGCACTTTTGACACGAAAGATATATCGTCCAAATTCAGAATACAGCCGCCGTTTGCCAAAACGCTTTCGTACTCATGCCGGCTGGTATTGTTAGATGTGAACATAATATCATCTGGACCAGCCCCAACCTGATGGGCCATATATACCTCCGGTAGAGAACTGCAGTCAAACCCAAAGCCCATTTCCAGCATTATCTTCAAAATACTGGGGTTGGGCAAAGCTTTGACTGCGAAGAATTCCCGAAAACCTGGGTTCCAGCCAAACTCACTTTTCAGGCTTTCTCCTGTTGCCCTTATTTCCGTTTCATAGTAAATATGAAACGGGGTCCCAAATTCTGCCGCAATTTCTGGCAGATGCGGATACAACCTATTCTGAAACTCTCTTGACATGGGCATAGTTTTGCCCTCCTTCCTGAATATAATTAAATTGGCAATGACCGATATTTTGCTTATTTAAAAGCGTCGTTACCTTATGATATTTTTTTTAAATTGTCAATTAAGATTGCCAACAAAAAACCGCCGTAGGATTCCGGCTACGGCGGCTTTGTCCTCACCCCTTGCCCCCTCTCCCCAAGGGCGAGGGGGAATTAAAAAAACGACAAGGTGAGGGATAATATTTATTCTACTATTATTTTTCTCTTAGCTCCCTCTCCCGACTCTGCGGGAGAGGGTTGGGGTGAGGGTTACAGTACGGCCTCTTTGGCTGCTTTCGCTACCCGGAACTTCACTACTGTTTTGGCCGGAATTTTAATGCTTTGGCCAGTAGCGGGATTGCGACCCATGCGCTCTTTGCGATGCAGCTTCACTAACTTGCCGACTCCCGGAATCACAAACTGCCCGCTGCCTTTTACTTCCTTATAAGCCAATTCGGTTAATTTTTCAAAGAAGTTTCCCACTTCTTTCTTGCTTACGCCAGTAGCTTCGGCCATGGCATTAAGCAACTGCCCCTTGGTCATTTTGCCCATAAATTTTTTAGTTAATAAATTATTCTAAAGTTATCAACACCTTAATAAATATATCAAAATATTAGCATATTTTAAAATTTTACGCCATCTACTGTTAATTAAGTATTGATGTACAAATAATAAAAATGGTGTTTAGATAAAAATAAAAAGTGCCGTTTTAGCTTAAAAAAACTAAACGGCACTTGGAATATTTTTAGCTAATAACAGCTAAATTATGTGGATCGCTGATAATGCAAGGTCTGGTAACCAATATCTGGTCTGAAATAACTTCCGGCGAAACATATCTTGCTGGCAGCATAGTTAGCTAAACTGCCGGCTCTGACTAAGCTCTTATCCCAAGCGGTAACCGTTAGCACTCGTCCCCCGTTAGTAACTAATTTGCTATTCTGCCATTTAGTATTGGAGTGGAAAACAAAACCATCCTCTTTTAAGATATCAGCGGCCCAATCTAGATGAGTGATCACTTGATTGGGATATTCTTGTTTATATCCATACCCTTCTGAAGCAATTACCACGCAAACAGCCGAGCGGCTGGCCGAAATAATTCTATCTTCCGTCAAATTGCCAGTAGCGGTAGCGAAAAATAATTGCAGAATATCTTCGTCAATAACCGGCAGTACCGCTTGTGCTTCCGGGTCACCCAACCGGCAGTTAAATTCAAGCGCATACGGCTTTCCCTCAACGATCATTAAGCCGGCGTAAAGAACGCCGCGGTAAGCGATACCTTCACAGGCAAATCCTTTAATCGCTGGTTGTAAAATCGTTTCCTTAATCTCTGCTAAAAGCTGCTCGGTTGCAATCGGCACTGGCGCGTACGCCCCCATCCCACCAGTCATTGGACCTTTGTCGCCGGCGTTCCTGTATTTATAGTCCCGCGCTGGCGGCAAAATCACTAACTTGCGGCCGTCGGTGATTGCCTGAATAGTCAGCTCTTGGCCAAACAAACGCTCTTCAACCACTACCCACTCGCCTGCCAATCCAAACTTTTTTTCTGTCATAATAATACCTACCGCCCGTAACGCTTCCTCTTCGCTTTCTGGAACATATACTCCTTTCCCTTCACAAAGCCCGTCGGCTTTAACCACTACTTGTTGCCCGGCTGCCCACTTTTTACGAATATAATCTTTTGCTTTGCTCGGGTCATTAAAAAAAGCGAATGGAGCAGTCGGGATTCCCCATTTGAGCATAAGATTTTTGGCGAACAGCTTTGACCATTCAATCCGCGCCCCTGCTTCTCCGGGACCAAAACAAGGAATGCCCGCTGCTTGCAACTCGTCTGCCAAACCGTTAGCGAGCGGCCGTTCCGGCCCTACCGCTACTAAATCAACTGCTTGCTCTTTAGCGAAATCCGCTAAATGCAGCGTATCCGCGGCGAGAATGGGAAAACAGTCTGCCAACTTTCCGATGCCGGGATTGCCCGGGGCGCAAATGATTTCTCCGCAAGACGGCGACTGTTTTAGCTTCCAGACTAGCGCATGTTCTCGTCCGCCACTGCCGACAACTAATACTTTCATTATTAATACCTCCGTTTTTGTAAAATTGTGATACAGAACATTTTTGACAAAAATAATTGTCAGCTACACCTTAACAAAAACAGCTATTTTTAGCAAATTTAAAGTAGAGACATGCAAATGCCATGTCTCTACTATTGTTTTAATGCTCTTGTGCTCTTGTGCTTTAATGCCTTACTCCACGATTAATTTTCCTTCCATCCCTAACTGGCGGTGGTTAGCTACGCTGCAGTAATAGCTGAATGTTCCCGCTTTATCGGCGATAAATTCAATCGTAGCGCTCTCGCCCGCGTTAATCTGCGGCGTGCGCGCGTTAAATCCGTCAATGACGAAATCATGAAAGCCCTCGGTGTTGGTAAAAATGATTTTTACTTTCTGCCCCCGCTTAACGCGGATTTCGGAGGGCGTAAAGGCAAACTTTTTGCCGCTGACGTTAACCGTAACTTCTTCCGGCTCGGCCGCCGCTTCGCCTGGTAACTCGTCAGAAATTAATTCATCGGTCGTAGTGCCCGCTTCTTCGTTCACGATAGCTTCCGGCGTGTTGGTCGCGTCTAGCGCCGGTACTGGCGCGGACAGCGCCGAATCGTCTCCTTCGTTTTGGATGTCAGCCGCCGGAGCGGTATTTTTCGCCTGCTGTTGGCAGCCGGCGGCGCCGAGCATTACCGCGAGCAAAACTAAGCCAAAAAGATACCCGAATTTTTTAAACATAGTCCTTAAATTAATAATTAGTTATAAGTTATCCACTTATAGTATTTATAGTATAAAAGATGGTAAAAATAAAAGCAAACGGTAAAAAAAGAGGAGGGCGCTCGTATTAAAGAATCCTCCTTCACCGTCTTAATGTCTAATAAATTCTATGGCGTAAAGATAACTTTTTCGCCGTTGAATTTTGAATTGATGGTAACACGCGGGGATGATTCTTTGGTAATCGTTCCGCACGCTTTTGCTTCTATGTTGAATTGCTCAGCTAATCTGATAAATTTTTTTACATCAGCGGCGTCAATAACGGCTAAAGCTCCCTGACCGCCGTTAAAAACCTTATATGCCTCCTGGTCACTCATCCCTCGCCAAGTAACTACTTGTTGCATAATTTCCGGCGGATTCCATAAATCAGTTAATTCTGCGGAAAGTCCGAAAGAAAAAATAACATCTGCGAACTTCAGGTCAATCCCACCGCCACTGATATGCGTGATAAGATGCATCTTAAAATTATCACTTAGTAACCTTTTTGGCAAATTTACAAAAAACCCGCCGCGGATTAACTAAATAATAATCCTAGGCGGGATGGGCGGCCATGTTGGCCAGTCTGATACTAGCGCGTCTTTGGTTTTGGTAGCAGGCATAACAGAGGCCGCATGCTTGGATAACTTTATCTTGCCCGCAGTTGGTACACCTGCCTACTCTATTTTGTTGATAACACGCCGGACAAATCGGTTTGCCGGCCTTAGTGCGCATTGCCACCGGCTTTACCTCTTCACACTTAGAACATTTCTCGTGCATGGAAGGATCGCGATAGCTAGCCATCTGGTAGCAGTTGTGACAGATCCGCTTGCCGGTCTTGCGGTTACGATGAACGAGTTTGCGCTCTTTGCAGACGCTGCAGATACCTTTCATGCGATCACCTCCCTCGCGTTCTGGATTTATGCTTCTTTGAAAAAGAGCCGAACTTATGCCTGTGCTCCCATGAGGAATCGAACCTCAATTTTCAGCTCCGGAGGCTGACGCTCTATCCGTTGAGCTATGGGAGCAAAATATGTTATCTGTTATGCGGTATGTGGCATGTGCTACGCGTCTTCTTTAATTTCTCACCCCCCAATACATTTGTCAAATGTCCTTGTTTTTATGTTTTAATGTTATGTGTTTTTATGTTATGTGTTTTGCGAATTTTATGTTATAATAAAATTATCTTAATACTATACGGCGTGCGGAATAAAGTTGAATGGCAAGATTCGCGGCATTCGCATCCGTCTGAGATGACATAAGTCCGTAAGGGGCATTCGTATTAAAGGTTCGCTAAAAAATTAAAATCCGTAAAAATTATTTGAACTATGTTTTCCAATGAGCAACTCGCTAAAATTTTATTAGCCAGAAAAATTATCGCCGACCAAAACGCTTTAGCCGAGATAACGCAAAAAGCCGGCAGCGAAAAAGAAGCGCTGGAAAAATACGTCATTGACAATAAAATCGTCTCGGAACAGACGCTGTATGAAGGCGCGGCTGATTATTTTAAAATACCTTTCGTTAATTTAAAAAAACAAATCATCCGGCAGGACATTTTGACGCTTTTGCCGGAAACGACCGCGCAGGAGCATAAAATAATCGCTTTTGACAAAGACGAGGAAAAAATAAAAGTGGCGGCGCTTGACCCCGCTAATTTAGAAATTTTAGAATTTATCCGTAAAAAAACAAATCTGGAGCCCGAGGTGCATTTAGCGACTCCTTCCAGCATTGAAGACACGCTAAAGCAGTACCGCAAAGACATTAAAAGCGAACTAAAAGTAATTGAAGAAGATTCGGAGGAAAAAGAAAAAAAAGGGAAAAAAGAAACCGAAGCGGGCTCCGAACTGCCCATCATAAAAATCATTGACACTTTATTGGAGCAGGCGTTTTACGAAAACGCTTCGGACATCCATATTGAGCCGGCGGAAAAAGAAACCAGCATCCGCTACCGCATTGACGGCATTCTGGCCAACGTGATGACTTTGCCGAAAAACGCCCAGCCGGCGCTGATAGCGCGCGTCAAAGTGCTCGCGAGTCTAAAAGTAGACGAGCATCGCCTGCCCCAAGACGGCCGCTTTAAAATCATCCAAAAAGGCAATAAAATTTCTTTTCGCGTTTCCATTCTGCCGACTCTCTACGGCGAAAAAATAGTCATGCGCCTCTTGGAAGAAAAACCGCAGGTATTGAGTTTGGAGCAAATCGGTTTTCAGCCGAAAAGTTTGGAGCTCGTGAAAAAAAACATTAAAAAGCCGCACGGCATGATTTTAGTTACCGGTCCGACCGGCAGCGGCAAAACCACCACCCTGTACACTATTTTAAATTTGCTTAACTCCCCGAAAGTAAACATTTCCACCATTGAAGACCCGATTGAATACAGCATCCCGCACGTTAACCAAAGCCAAGTCAACCCTAAAATCGGCTACACCTTTGCCAACGGCTTGCGGGCGCTGTTGCGCCAGGACCCCAACATCATTATGGTCGGCGAAATCCGCGACAACGAAACCGCGGAAATTTCCATCCACGCCGCGCTGACCGGACATTTAGTGCTCTCCACTTTGCATACGAACGACGCCCTGACCACTTTGCCCCGCCTGCTGGAAATGAACATACCGAGTTTTCTCGTCGCCTCCACCACTAACTTAATTATCGCCCAACGGCTGGTGCGTAAAATTTGCCGCGACTGCATCCAGAGCTACTATTTGGATAAAGACGAAATTGAACAGCTAAAAAAACAGGTTAACTTAGAAAAAATAATGGCGGTGCTGCAGGCCGAAAAGGTGGTGGCGGAATCGGAAAAAAACTTTGAAAAATTGCTTTTTTATAAAGGCAAAGGATGCAACGAATGCGGCAGCACCGGCTATAAAGGCCGCACCGGAATCTACGAGACGCTCTCCATGACGCCGGAGCTTGCTAAATTAATCACCAAAGGCGCGCCGGAAACGGAGTTGCGCGCCGCCGCCGAGCAGCAAGAGATGCTGAAAATAATTGAGGACGGCTTTATCAAAGCGAAAAACGGCCTTACCACCATTGAAGAGGTGTTGAGAGTGTCTAAAGAATAATTTATATTATGCTCAAGGAGGAACAATTAAAATCAACTCCGGCCGTCGCCGAACCGGCGGCGGCTAAAGCCAACCGTACTGCCGCTGACATCAACGACTGGCTTTTGCGTTTCCAGCACATTCCGGTTACGGAAAAATTATTTTTCGTGCAACATTTGGGCGTGATGATAAAAGCCGGCATCTCGCTTGCCAAAGCTCTGGAGATGCTGGGGAAACAAACGACTAACAAACGCTTCCAAGCGGTTATCCAAAACCTCCATCAAGACGTTAACAAAGGCGGCACCTTGGCCGCGGCGCTTAAACGATACCCCGGCGTTTTTGACGAATTATTCGCTAATATGGTGGCGGCCGGGGAAGCCAGCGGCACGCTGGAAGAGGTGCTGAAAAGTATTTATCTGCAGCTCAAAAGAAATCATCAGCTAACGACTAAAATACGCGGCGCTTTAATGTACCCGATGGTTATTTTATTCGCGATGGGAACAATCGGCACGGGCGTAATGATTTTCGTGGTGCCAAAATTCATCAGCATTTTTAAGGATGCCAAAATTGAACTGCCGCTGATGACGAAACTGCTGATTGCCGCAAGCGACCTGATCGTTAATAACGGCTTGATGGCAACGGTCATCGGCCTGATTGCTTTAATTATTATTATCAAATTATCAACCTTGCCGACGGTAAAAAGCGGGCTGCACTGGTTTTGGCTCAAACTGCCCGTTCTCGGGCCAATCGTCAAAAAAATAAATTTGGCCCGCTTCGCCCGCACGATGAGTTCTTTGCTAAAAACCGACATCAAAATCGTGGAGAGCTTTAAAATCGCCTCCACCACCGTCAATAACATCCAATATAAAAAATCTCTGCTGCAGGCGGCGGAAAAAGTTAAAAAAGGCGTGCTGATTAATCAAGTCTTAGACGACTACCCCGAACTTTACAATCACGTTATCCGACAAATGGTAACGGTCGGCGAAGAAACGGGGGAATTGGATAAAATTTTAGAAGAAATCGCGGGTTTCTACGAAGAGGAAGTGGAGGAAATAATGAATACTTTACCGACCATCATTGAGCCGGTAATTATTTTGGCGCTGGCGGTGGTAATCGGCTTGATGGCGGTAGCCATCATTATGCCGATGTACTCACTCACTAATGCTATATAAATAAAACCAAAATAACAAATAACAAACAATATTTAAATTCCAAATAATAAATTTTAAACAATGCATTGGGATATTGTTATTTGATATTTGAGTTTTGTTTGTCATTTGATTTTTGCTATTTGCTATTTAATAAAATATTTTATGGAATTAAAAAACATAAATAAATTCGGCTTTTCTCTCCTCCAATTGCTTCTGGCTATTGCCATTATCATCGTAATGGCCGTAATCACCCTCCCTGCTTTGCGTCATTATGAGCCGAGCATTAAACTCAAGGCGGAAAGTAGGCAGTTGGTTTCTGATTTGCGTTACGCCCAGCAACTAACCGTTACCGAACAAAAAACGCACTATGTGGAAATTGATTTAATCGGCAAGCGCTACTTGGTGGTAAAACAGGAGAATCCCGCTTCTCCTTTAAAAACAATCAATTTAACCGAAGGAATCAGCTGGCAAACCGTCAGCGGTTTTGACGGCAACCGCGTCGTTTTTAATTCTTACGGCGCCGTCAGCCAAGCCGGACAAATAGTATTAACCAATACTCAAGGCAACACTTACACGATTAACGTTAAGCCGTCGGGATATGTCCAGCTGCAGCAATAACATGAAAACATTAAAACACATAAAACATGTCTGAAGATTACAAGGAGAAGTTAAAAAGGCTGATGGATGAGTATGTAAATTTTGTATACAAAGTTACAAAAAATTTTCCCAAAGAAGAGTTGTATAGCAGTGTATCGCAGTGGCGGCGAGCCACGTTATCAATTATTTTAAACTATATTGAGGGGTATGCGAGAAGGAAATCGTTAGTACAGTTGAACTTTTTTGAAACATCCTACGGTTCGCTTAAAGAATCCAAATATTTGCTTTATTTTTCTAACAAACAAAAATTTCTTAACAACGGCGATTATGGCTATGGTTTAAAATTAGCCGAAGAAATAGGGGCAATGCTTTGGACGGAAATTAACGCCTTAGAAAGAAGTTTAAAATAAAAATTGTTTTAATGTTTTTATGTTTTCATGTTTTAATGACAAAGGGTTTACCCTGATTGAAGTAATGGTAAGCATCGCCATCATTACCGGCACTTTTTTCGCGATTATCAGCGTTTTTCCCTTTAGTTTAAACATTAACCAAAAAGCGCAAAATTTAACGAGCGCCGCCTATTTAGCGCA